>ERZ772882.8-NODE-8-length-280825-cov-12.646811_pt1 | contig 280825 bp, 219 predicted proteins | sample MGYA00580576_ERZ772882 | MGnify/ENA primary metagenome ERZ772882 (study PRJEB29015, sample SAMEA2737658) | human gut metagenome | biome: human gut; feature: human-associated habitat; material: faeces | place: China | collected 2012 ... | reverse complement strand
TGATGGATATCCTAACTTATTCAGTATGAGTTAGTTTAAACGGGACAGTAGTGATCTTCTGGATTGAATAAGGGTTCACGATATATTCTCTTTTGAGCTGTTTCTTTATATGCTTCCCAGCCATCATATCTCAAAGATTCTGCTAATTTGTTGCGAGTGGCAGCACTGGGAGATGTTTTCTCCGATTTATAATTCCACGCCCGTTTCAATGTTTTTAATCTGGCATGGGTGATCCTGCAGTAGTTTGCGTATTACTCTTGATATATTCATAAATAGCCCGAAAAGCAGCATTGGAACGAGGACTTTTACAATGTGCTTCTCGCTCTATTTCCATTAGGAGACAATCTAACTCGAATTCGCGTTTCTTGTTCATTTCCCAATCATTTTTTAGTGACTATTAATTTTGTATGCGTGTCCCATCTTGTCCGGAATGTCCCGTTTTGTCCCATGGAAATCCTACGATAGCAATTGATCTTTGCAAGTGGATCCGAACATAACGTATAACCCCCAATTCTCAAAGCTTTGTTAATTGGACAAATTTAAAAAATTATGATGATAGATCATAATAACATACCAGAAGCCATTGGCTTATTGATTGAGAAGGTCGATTTTTTGACCTCTCAATTGGCCGGTTTGTCCAAAACCGAAAAAACTGATGTTCGTAATTTGGACATGGACGATTTGATTGCTTTTCTTCATAAGCAGGGATTGAAAATTTCCAAATCGAAGATTTATAAACTATGCATGAATCGTCGTATTCCATTCCTTAAATTCGGGAATAGGTCGGTGTTCAGAATGCAGGATATCGAACAGTGGATCGAGTCGAATTGTAAATCTGTACAGCAAGACGATAGCGAATCGGTACGTGCCATCGTACGCAGTGCACAAAGGAAAGAAAGGAGGTCGGATTATGGAAAATAATAAAACCTGTCCGATTAGTATTCCTGATGGTACGGACTTGAATGAAATATTCATGCAATGGCAAGAATCGCAACGCCATCTTGTAAAGGCACCAGCGAACAACTCAGGGAAAGAGTCGGAAACGGTCGAAATAAAGTTTTGTCTTCCTGTGTTGCCCTATTCGAAACCCATATATGCCGAAGTTGAAAAGAATGAAGTAATGTCGAAGATATTGGAAGGTATTACGCCTATCGATTTTCATGAAATGTTTGCTCGACGAAAAGCGGACGAACTTGAACGTGATGTCAGGTATGCGTTGATTTGGGATATGCGAGAAAAAATCGATAAGAGCGAGGACCTTATGATACATGGAAACTGATAAAAGAGATGAAAAAGTTTAAAGCACCTGTTCTGAAGGCCATTATTTACGTTATCGAATCGCTTATGAAACAAGCGGACAACGTGGGTTCGGGTATTATTACGCGAGCGAAAGTAACGTATATGTATGATGGGAAGATGTGGCAAAAGATAGATCCCAACCTGATGATGGGGTTAGTAGAATTGGCTGCGATACGCTGTGGCATGGATGTAGACGATGTTCTGACTGCGAGATTCCGTTCTTTCTTTACGGACCAACTACACAATACCGCTGAGTTTTTAGAAACCATCGATAATGATGAAGACGTAACGATCAATTTGTGTAACGGGGTCATGCGTTATGACGGTACGAAGGTAACGTTGGAGCCGCATTGCAGAGAATCGTATTTTACCTACTGTCTTGATTTTGAATTCGATACGAATTCAGAATGTCCAAAATTCCATGAGTATTTGGATCGTGTTCTTCCGGACAAAGACCAACAAGCTCTGTTGCAAGAATATTTAGGCTATTGCCTGAGCGGACTCTTTTTGAAACATGAAAAAGCGATGATGTTGTACGGACCTATGGGATCGGGCGGTAAATCGGTTTTGCACGATACGCTAGAGGGAATGTTCAAAGGTCAGTTGATGTCCAATTATTCACTCAGCGAGATTTCCAAACCGATGCATAGATATAACATGCGGGATAAACTGATCAATTACAGCAGCGAAATCGATTTTTCGAATGCCAATATGGAGGTCTTTAAACAATTATGCAGTTGCGAAACGGTGTCTGCCCGCAAACTGTTTCATATGCCGACAGAAGTGAAGCTCAGAGCCAAAATGATTTTTAACGCGAACGCTCTTCCGGATACAGATTTGTCAGAGAGCGTATTCCGAAGACTGATTATTCTACCATTTACACAAGTTATCACACCGGAGGAAGCTAATGTCAATCTCGCCAAAGAATTGGTACAAGAAGAATCTTCGGGCATCTTTAATTGGATGGTCGAAGGTCTGAAACGCCTGACATCTCGCGGACGTTTCGTTATCCCGGTTTCTGTACAGCAGATTATTAATAAATACAAACGAGAGTCCGTGAATGTCAATATTTTTCTTGATGAGATGGGTTGGAAACCATCCGATGAAAAGGGTGATAAAGTATTGCTGTTGGATTTATATAAGAAATACAGCGATTTCACGACAACTTTCGGTTACAAAAGATTCAACCTGCAAAATTTCGGCATGCATCTACGTAAAGTCGGATTCAACGTACGTAAATCGAATCAGAATAAAACTTATGTATGGTGTAAGCAGGTTTTTGATCCGGATATGTTAACAGCTAAAACAACTATTTAATACGACCATGAAACAGGATATCGAAGTGAGTGTATATGCTAATATTCGTAGCAATACCTCTGATAAATGCCCACTTATCGCCCTATTACGTAATATGAAAACAAATCCGAAACTCAAAGAAGAGATCGAACAGCTTCGTCTGCTTCGCAAAGACGATGAGAAATTATATAAAAGACGTAAAAGCGAATTGCCTGCCTTTACCGCTTCAGGAATATTCTCGCAAAGAAAATCTACTGGTTTAGAAACATATAACGGTTATATCTGCATCGATATCGATGGTCAGGACAATCCTGATATCACGGATTTTTCCCGATTACGGGACGAGTTATCCAAAATTAGAAATATCGACGCCTGTTTTCTGTCGGCCAGCGGCGAAGGAGTATTCTGTTTCGTACGAGTGGGAGACGATCCTAAGCAACATAAGCAGTATTTCAATGCGCTATCTGTCTGTTTTAAAGAGTTAGGAATCAATGTTGATGAAAAATGTAGTGATATCAGTCGGTTGAGGTTCAGCACGTTCGACGTGGACGGCTATCTCGATGAGAACGATCCGGTCCCGTTTACACAGACATTGGACCGCAAACCGACTGACCGAAGCGTAAATAAAGAAAAAATTGCGTCAGGATCGTCACGCCGTCATGTTTCTAAACAAGAAAGTCCCATGCATAAAGTCGAACGGACAATCGAAAAACTTGAAGAACAATCGATAGACATCACTGACGACTACAACGATTGGATTCGGATAGGGTTCGCTTTTGCCAGGGAATTCGGCGAAGAGGGAAGAGATTTATTCCATCGTGTCAGCAGTATATCGCCTAAATATGATACGCACCGGGCCGATGTAGCGTACGACAGTTTTCTGAGTGCGGACGAACCGGCCAATCCTGCGACATTGGGAACGTTTTTCCACTTGGCGAAAGAGGCCGGAGTAGTTGTGTAAAGATTTGCGGCTACGTATAGATTAGGTTACCTGGGTTACCCTAAATTCGAGAATATCGTTATCCTGTTTTTTATGTAGGAAGAACCTATATCAACGAACGGGATATAGCGAAAACTCGAAAAAAGGGTAACCCAGGTAACTTTTTACATTGCAGAGCATAGAATTTTTCACTATTTTCGAATGATTCGATCTCCTTTCTCTGTTCGGTTTTGTTTGGGGTATCCTGTTTTGCATCTGGTGCATTCAATTATTTTTCGAATACGGAGTAAAGCAGAATAAATTCGAATCCGTTCAGTTGTGTGCAAATTGTGTGCGCAAACAAAAACAGCCAACAATTTATAACCTTATAAATCATTGACTGTCTTTGTGATCCCGGCGGGATTCGAACCCACGACCCACAGCTTAGAAGGCTGTTGCTCTATCCAACTGAGCTACGGGACCCCTTTAACCGGTGCAAAAATAAGATTTAATTCCTTTATCTCCAAAAGAGTGGGGATCTATCCAAAGAACCATCCCCACAGAATATTGTTTGATTGGGTCTCAAATCTTTCTGACTTTGCATCAGAGAGATTAACGCTGTGGCTCGGTATATTCGGCCAGTTCACGTTCCGTAGCCACTTCGTTGCCGTAATGCTCATCGTGCTGACTCTGATCCAGGCCGACCCGTTCGCTGGCAATGGAGACGCGCATCGGAATCATCTTGTTGGTCAGCCAATACAGGGCATAAGTGACAACAAAAGTGTAGACAAATACGATCACGACAGCCAAGAGGTGTGCAAGAAAACTCTCCCAATGGGTCATGCTGCCGCCATCGTAAACAAACACACCGGTCAGAATGGTTCCGACGATACCGCCGACACCGTGCGTCGGAAAGACATCCAATGCATCGTCGAAGGTTGAGGCTTTGTTTTTCCAGGTGACGGCCATGTTACAGATGATGGTGGTGATGAAGGCAATAAAGATGCTCTCTCCTACCGAAACGTAACCGGCCGATGGGGTGATAGCCACCAATCCAACTACAGCACCGATGGCGGCACCCATAGCTGATGGCTTGCGGCCGCGCAGACAGTCGAATACAACCCAGGTGATCATGGCCATGGCCGATGCGGTGTTGGTGTTGAGGAAAGCACGTACAGCGATCGAGTCGGCAGCCAACGAGGAGCCGGCGTTGAATCCGAACCAGCCTAACCAAAGCATGGCTGCACCCAATAAGACGAAGGGGACGTTAGCCGGTTCATGACGGATTTCAGAGCGGCGTCCCAGGAAAAGTGCTCCAGCCAGGGCTGCAACACCCGATGAGGCGTGAACAACGATTCCTCCGGCAAAGTCGATTACGCCTAACTGTCTGAGGAAACCGTCTGGATGCCAGGTCCAGTGGGCCAGTGGACAATAAACGAACAGACAGAACAGAACCATGAAAACCATGTAGGCAGAGAAACGCACCCGTTCAGCAAATGAGCCGGTGATCAGTGATGGGGTGATGATGGCGAATTTCATCTGGAATAGAGCGTATAAGGCGAGTGGCAATGTTGGAGCCAACATCTCGTTGACATGTCCATTCACCCCATTGAACATGAAAAAGGTTGCTGGGTTGCCGATCAGGTGGCCGATATCATCTCCGAAAGCGAGGCTGAAGCCTACGAATACCCACAGTACGCTGACGATACCCATTGCAATAAAGCTTTGGAGCATGGTTGAGATGACGTTTTTCGCACGAACCATACCTCCATAGAAGAAGGATAGTCCTGGAGTCATCATGAGCACGAAGATGGTGGCTGTAATCATCCAGGCGACATTGGCTGCATCGACTTTGGGGTCCAGTCCCCAGAATCCGCCAGCTCCGATTTCCGAATCTATTAGTCCCAGACCGCAAAGAATCAGCAGGGCTACAAAAAAGAAAATCCAGCGTTTTTTGATCATGGTCGTTCAATTTATCGGTTAAACATCTAAAAAATATGTTTTTGATGATTGGGACCCCTTGTTTTGTCTGGGGTGTGCTGCAAAAATATATGTTTTTATTTAAATGTGTTCTAAAATTATGGGGTTATGTTTGATAAAAACATGTTTTTATTGGATTGTCCCTATTAAAATTCAGGGGGTGCCATGAATTTTATTTGTTTTTTAAGTTTGGATACTGTCGTATCAGGGGGAGTGGTGTTGGTAGAGTGGTTTATTGATTTTTTACGATTGTGTGCAGTCAAGTCTGTTCATCAAGGAAAAGCTGGCGCTGAATTTTGTGGGGGGAAGAGAGTAACAGAGGTGATAGAGTTGACAACATCACGAAAGTTGAGGAGTGTGACGCGATTTAGCAGGATGTGCAATCATCAGTGCATGGCAAATTGGTTCTGTTGCTGAGTGGTGGGCTATATAAGAGGTGAAACATCTTGTGATGGTCTTTTATCCGAACATGATAAGATGAACAAATTTGTCCCTGTGTATCTGGTGTACAGCTATTAAAATCAGCGTATTGCGTCTGTTGCTTGAAATTAAGCGGCCGTTTATGGGCCTGATATGTGTAAGCTGAACTGTCAGAATCTTGTTTCGGAATCAATACCGATTATGGTCACAAATTCAGGATTGATAAGATTGGTTAAGATTTGGCAGAGCTTTGTTGTTAGGATCTGAACAGACCCTATCGTCACAAATGTTCAATTGAGACTTTACAACTTTGGTCTCAGTATAAATAAAACCCCCCTTCGATATTTCATCGAAGGGGGGGTATTGGTGTATTCAGGTAAATGTTGTTAGCAGAAGTGTTACCCGAAAAGCAAACTAAACAATGGTGTGAAAAATCGGTCCGTTAACCTGTTAATGAGACAGGTTATTTGATCCATACATTTAAAATCTCTCCAATGTAAAGAGAGGGAACCGGTTGTGCAACCCATTTGCGACTCTCAGAAGCATCTGTGATTTTGTCGTATGTGAGCGGTTGTTGAAGCAGTTTGTGGCATTCAATGATGATCGAAGCCTCTCCGAAAGTTGGTGTAGCTGTCGGTGTCATGACAGGGGTAAGTCCTGCTGTTTTGACTTTGGTCGTATCGCTGCCTGAGAGGGCTTCGCACTGTTGCAACACGCTTTTATATGAGTTGGCAAAGAAGGAGATCGTATAGAATCCTCCTTGATTGAGAGCCTGGTCTGCTGCGGTCGAGGGAGTGACAAAGCAGTAGGTTACCGGTTTGTCAAACAGTGTACCCAAACCTCCCCACTCAACAACTGCCATGTCGAGAGCTGCACCGGTGCCGATGGTAAGAAGGACGCCAGACTCTTCCAACAGGTGAATGATATTACCGGGGATTTGATCGGCTGAATAGTGTGTGTAACCGGCAAACATTCCTGGGGTCGGAGCTGGAGTTTCAGCGACAGGGGGCTCTAATGGAGCAGGAGTCTCTGCTACAGACTGTTCGTTGATGGTGGTAGATTTTACCGGAGGGTTACCTGTAGGTTGTTGAATAGGCGTAACGCTGGCAATAGTAGTAGCTGGAGTTGTAACTTGTTTGTTCGTTTCGGTTGCAGGGGATGCCGGAGCAAGAGGCTGTGCTGGTTGTGTCGCAGCAGGTGTAGTCTGTACTTGGGCAATAGAAACCAGGAATGAATTGTTCAGACCTGTGTACAAATCATCCATACGATCAACTGTTTTTACACGGGGACGCAATACGCCTGGAATAATCTTGGTTTTCTTTTTGTCCAATGCATAATCGTCTGTAATCCAGCCTTCCGGAACTTTATTGTCGTCTTCGTAAACGTAGCGCAAATGGGAAATCTCTAATTCACATTTCCCGTCTGAACAAGTGTAGTGTTGCAAAAAAGCAAAATCCGCTTTGTCAATCGAAAGGCCGCGTTCGGCAAAAATCAACTCCTCTTGATTCTGTATGTAGATTTCACCGGTGGTTGGATCATCTTTGATTACAGAACGTTCTATAATTATGTTGCGGTCAGCCCGCTCTGAACGTGCCAACCACTCTTTTACCTTTTCATAAATCTGAGCACGGGTCAGGCCTGGTAATTGAAGTGTGTAACGGAAAACGACTTTGCCATTTTCGACTGGAACCGCTCCAGCCAAATAGTAGCTGTCCTCATGTTTTGGGGTGAAAGCTTCTCCCTTGTCATAGGCCCAAGCTGTGTGAATCATGGTTATCGCGCAGGCCAAAACCATGGATATTCTGGTCAAAATGCTCTTCATAAAGCTGAGATTAAGTTTCTGTTGTATAACGTGATCTATAGTGAATTGTTGTTCAAAATGTATTGTATTACAAGATGGTAATTGATTTTGTGCTCTTTGTACATAACGCCGTCAGTGGAGGTGTCACCTCTGAAATCAGTTGAACTCGTTGAGCAGTCCGTTGATCTTAAAAGTCAACGGTTCTCCGTGGTTAAATATAATTGAAAAATAACAATATTTTGTTGATTTGATGATAATTTTTATTTGGTGATTTCCGGTGGATTTGGATCGATCGATAAAACAATATGAAAAAAATCGTTACATTTGTACCAGTTGGAAAGTAAATAAAATTAAAATGCCCATACTGCATGATGAGGTAACGAAACATAGAAAACCTGACTGGCTGAAAATCAGACTCCATAACAATGAAGGATTTAGCCAGGTCGCCCGCATTGTCGAGGAGCATGGGCTCCATACGATTTGCAGCAGCGGCCGCTGTCCCAATCAGGCAGAGTGTTGGAGTCGTCGTACGGCTACTTTCATGATCTTAGGGGATATTTGTACCCGTTCATGTAAGTTCTGTGCAACAGCTACCGGTAAACCGTTACCACCGGACCGTGACGAGCCGCAAAAGCTCGCCCGCTCAGTCTCTCTGATGGGACTGAAGCATTGTGTCATCACCTCCGTTGACAGGGACGACCTGCCCGATGGTGGTGCGTCTCATTGGGCTGCTTCGGTACGTGCCGTACGCGAAGCCAATCCTGATACTACCATAGAGGTTCTTATTCCCGATTTCGATGGCAAGGGTGAGCTGATCGATGTGGTTCTTGCATCGGCTCCCGACATCGTGGGCCACAATATAGAGACCGTTGAGCGACTTACGCCGCAGGTGCGTTCACGTGCCCGATACCGGGTGAGTCTGGCTACTCTCAAACATATTGCCGATTCCGGTGCGACTGCTAAAAGCGGTTTAATGCTGGGATTGGGTGAGAGTGAAGAAGAGGTACTGGCCACGATGGACGATCTATTGGCTTGCGGATGCAAGATTCTGACGATTGGGCAGTATCTGCGCCCTACCCTGAAACATCTGCCGGTGGCAGAGTATGTCACACCCGAAAAATTCGCCTGGTACAAAGAGGAGGCGCTTCGGCGAGGGTTTACCTATGTCGAAAGTGGTCCGATGGTCCGTTCGTCTTATATGGCGGAACGAGCCATGCAGCGTTGTCGTGAGACCGCTGCGGGGGCAACTTCCCAGCCCGAGCAGCATGCCGCAACACATTCAACACCTGTCGCTGAAGAACGCTCTTCAGCAGAACAAACTCTAACTAAACAATAATGACGCTTATGGAGTACGTTAGCATAAAACATTTGGGCCGCACGGAGTACTCCGAAGCGTGGGAGATTCAGAAACGACTTTTCGAGGCGCTGCTGCGTCAAAAACGCGAAGGGGCCCCTGAAGAGCAGTATCTGCTGTTTGTGGAGCATCCACATGTCTATACGTTAGGCAAAAGCGGCCACGAATCGAATCTGCTGGTCAATGAACAGTTTTTGAAGCAGATCGGTGCTACCTATTTTCATACGGATCGGGGCGGTGATGTCACCTACCACGGTCTGGGTCAACTTGTGGGCTATCCGATTCTCGATCTGGAGCATATCGGAGTAAGCCTGCGAGATTATATATGGTCGATCGAAGAGAGTATTATTCGTACCGTGGCCGAATATGGGATTACGGCCGATCGACTCGAAGGGGCTACCGGAGTTTGGCTTGATCCTCACTCTCCCCGCGCCCGCAAGATTTGCGCCATTGGTGTGAAAGCTTCGCATTTTGTGACTATGCACGGTTTCGCGCTGAATGTCACCACTGATTTGAGCTATTTTTCCCACATCAACCCCTGCGGATTTACCGACAAGGGGGTGACCTCGATTGAAAAGGAGACCGGATTGCGTCCGACCCTTGAGGAGGTAGAGGAGCGTTTTGCAGTTCATTTCAGCAAGATTTTGAAAATCGAATTAAAATAAAATAAAACAGTTATGTCAGCAGAAAAAAGATGGGTTCTCAAGGAGCAGGGAGACCCGGCTACGGTGACTCGGTTGGCCACCGCGCTGGATATTCCTCCGGTCCTTGCCAACCTGCTTGTTCAGCGTGGCATAGACACAGAGGAGAAAGCGAATCGGTTCTTCAATCCGAAGCTCGAAAACCTGCATGATCCGTTCCTGATGAAGGATCTGCGTAAGGCGGTCGAACGGATCGATCTGGCACTCACCCGTGGAGAGACCATCATGGTCTATGGAGATTATGATGTGGACGGTACGACAGCAGTCGCACTGGTCTATCTGTTTCTTCGCAAGTTGGGACACCGACAGCTGATGTTCTACATCCCGGATCGTTATACCGAAGGGTATGGCGTGTCGCGTAAGGCGATCGAATATGCCCTGCGCAAAGGGGTTGGCCTGATCATCACGCTGGATTGTGGAATCAAGGCAACCGAAAAGGTGGCCTACGCCAAGGAGCTGGGAATTGATATGATCATCTGTGACCACCATCTGCCCGGGGAACAGATTCCCGATGCGGTGGCGGTACTCGATCCCAAACAGCCCGAATGTCAGTATCCATTCAAGGAGCTTTCGGGTTGTGGAGTCGGTTTCAAGATGTTGCAGGGGTATTGCCTTTACAAAGGACTGCCCTTCTCTGAAGTGGAGTGCCTGTTGGATTTGGTGGTGGTCAGCATCGCCTCGGATATTGTCCCGTTGGTGGGCGAAAACCGTATTCTGGCCTATTATGGCCTCAAACGCCTCAACGAAAAGCCCGGTAAAGGGCTTCAGTCGATCATCAAGATCTGTGGTCTGGAAAAACATGCCATTACCATTGATGATATTGTCTTCAAGATTGGTCCGCGAATCAATGCCGCCGGTCGTATGGAGGTCGATTCGGAGGATGAGAATGCAGCGCCGTCAGGCGGTCATTCAGCCGTATCGTTGATGGTGGCTCGCGATGACGAAGTGGCTCGTGAATATGGTGCCTTTATTGATCGCAGCAATCAGGATCGTAAAAACATTGATCGCAGTGTGACGTCTGAGGCACACGAATACATCGAGTGCCATCCGCACATGAAGGAGCTCAAGAGTACGGTGATCTACAATCCGAAATGGATGAAAGGCATCGTAGGAATTGTGGCCTCCCGGTTGATCGAAACCTATTATCGTCCGACGGTCGTGTTGACCATGAGCAATGGTTTTGTTACGGGATCTGCTCGTAGCGTTCCGGGATTCGATCTGTACCAGGCTGTAGAGTCGTGCGCCGACCTGCTCGAAAATTTCGGCGGACACATGTATGCAGCCGGTATGACCATGAAGCCCGATAATGTGGAGGAGTTTACCAAGCGATTCAATGATTACGTCGAGGAGCATATTGATCCCGAAATGTTGATTCCGCAAGTTGATATCGATTCTGAATTGCTTTTCAGTGATATCACGCCTCGTTTCCGGTCTACATTGGCTCGGTTCCAACCGTTTGGTCCCGGAAATAATGCTCCGGTCTTTATGACCCGTGGGGTAAGTAATCGCGGAGATGCACGGCTGGTGGGAGCGGAGCATGAGCACCTGAAGATGGATCTGATCCAGGGACAGAAACCCAATACGGCGATTGCTGCCATTGCTTTCCAGCAGCCCAAACTCTATGAATATGTCCGGTCAGGCCGCAGTATTGACGTATGTTACACGGTGGTGGAGAACCATTATCGTGGAGAGGTCTTTCCGCAGTTGCGGGTCAAAGATATTAAAAAGAGTGTTCAATAGAGGATTAGCTTTATAGCCTTTGGGGTTTAGATTTGAAAAACGGCGGTCAACTTTTGTTGGCTGCCGTTTTTTGTAATACAGCGTTGGTGAGGGGAACGAATTGGCAATAAAAAAGCAGATCACAGTTTGGATCTGCTTTTGAATAGATATGTGATTGTTGTTTACTTTTTGGGTAGTTGCAACCAAGCCTGGTAAAGCTGTTCCATGGCCTGCTTGAGAACAGAGCGTTGGGTGGCGATGTTGACGCGCATCCATCCGCGCCCCTCTTCGCCGAACATCGACCCTTCGTTGACACCCCAACCAGCTTTGTCGATCAGGAACTGATAAATCTCCTCATGTGTCATGCCCCATTCCCGGAAATCGAGCCACATCAGATAGGTGCCTTGCGGAGGTACACAGTGTATAGAGGGAATTCGCTCCTGTAAAAAGTTGCATACATAATCAACATTGCCCTTCAGATATTGCAGCAACTGTTCGAGCCACTCATCGCCATGGGTGTAAGCAGCCTCCAGTGCTACTGCTCCGAAAATGTTGCCCTGGTCGGCATGCATCTTGGCGTACTCCTCTTGCAAACGCTGGTTCAGAACCGGATTGGGGACAATCGATACAGAGGTGGAAAGTCCTGCGATATTAAACGTTTTGCTGGGAGCAATAAACGTTAAGGTTCGTGCTGCAATAGTTTCGTCAATGGAGGCAATATGGATGAATTTCTGGGGAGCGTAAACAATATCTCCATGAATCTCATCCGAGAGAATCAATACATCATGTTTGACGCACAATTGTCCGATACGTGTCAGCTCTTCACGAGTGAATACACGTCCCGTCGGATTGTGCGGGCTGGACATCAACAGCACCTTTGCTCCGGCCAGTTTGCGATCAAGATCCTCAAAGTCGATTTCATAATGCCCGTTGGTTTCACGCAGAGGATTATTGACTACTACACGGTCATTTAGACGGATTTGTCTGGCGAAGGGATGATAAACAGGAGGTTGAATGACAATACGGTCTCCAGGTTCAGTGAAAGCCAGAAGAGCATAAACAATTCCTGATACTACACCCGGGGTGAAATCGAGCCATTCGCGTTGGATTTTCCATCCGCTGTGCCGTTCAACCCAGCCAATAATCGATTGCCAATAACTGTCACTGCGGTAAGAGTATCCTAAAATAGGGTGTTCAGCTCGTTTGCGGATGGCCTCTACCACAGCGGGTGGAGCGGCAAAATCCATATCTGCTACCCACATCGGAATGACATCAGCCCGGCCGAAAATTTGCTCACGAGCATCGAATTTTTCACAGTTGGTCCCTTCTCGCGAGATCACCTCGTCGAAATTGTATTTCATGATTGTTGATTGGAACTTGGATGGTTAGTGTTTCTATTGGTTTATGTCTCGAGATGGGATGAATCTGGTGTTGAATGGTCATATTCTCCTCTTTCCCCCCAATTATCCGATTAAAAAGGGATAAAAACTTTCAAAGATATGGCAAATTGTAAAAATAGCGATACATTTGTGCACTTTTACAGGCCAATAAGAGAGTTCGGCGGGTCTTTTGTATGTACATTGCCTATGATCCGGTCTCAGGTTCTGCTTATAGACCGCACGTAAAATAATTGACAACTTATATTCATGAAAACATTTGATCCCAAAGAGAAGAAAGAGCGTTACACCGATACTGATCGGAGTCAATACTCTTCTCGCAGAAGCTACTCCCGTCGTGACGATGCGAGCAGCAATTCAGATTATGACACTCCTGCTGAATTTATGAAAGATCAGCGTAGAGAGCGTCGTCAGTATAGTAGTACGGAGTCGCGTGGAAACAGCTCTCGTGGAGAAAGAGGAACAGAACGTCGTTCCTTTAACCCCAATTTTACGCGCGAAAATCGACTCAAAGATGAAGATCGCAGAGAAGACCGAACTCGTCGTAATGGAGGGGATCGTGGTGGCAAGTCATTGCGTAAAAACAATCGCTACAACGATTGGGATCAAGAGTACGATGATAACCGGAATGTGAGTCGTGAGGAGCGTCCTCGTCGGAACTCACGTGACGGATATGCATACTACGCCGATCGGGATCGGAACGATAACCGTTATGGCGGAGAACGCAACACTAATCGTGATCGAAAAGGCTCCTCGCGCTATCAAGATCGTAATGAGCGTGGTGAGGGGCGTTCGTTTGACGAAAATCGCCAGGGACGTTATGGGGATCGTCGCAATAATAACGGCAATCGTCGTGAGGGTGGTCGCTATGGGGATCGCCGAAAAGGGTATCAAAATTATGATGCAAACAATTATCCCCGTTTTGATGCTCCGAAGCAGACCGGTGCTATTCGCCTAAACCGCTTTATTGCCAATTCAGGGATCTGTTCCCGTCGAGAGGCCGACGATCTGATTACGGCTGGAGTGGTAAGTGTGAATGGTAAGATTGTCTCAGAACTGGGTACCAAAGTCAATCCGGGTGATGAGGTTCGTTTCAATGGCGAAATCATCCGCGGTGAGAAGCTGGTCTATATTTTGATGAATAAACCCAAAGGATATGTCACCTCATTGGAGGACCCGCATGCAGACAAAACGGTTATGGATCTGATCAAAGATGCTTGTACGGAACGGGTGTATCCGGTGGGACGTCTCGATAAAAACAGTGTCGGTGTATTGCTGATTACCAATGATGGAGAGTTGACCCGTCAGTTGACCCACCCCAGTTACAAGAAAAGCAAGATCTATCAGGTAACATTGGATAAATCCTTGACCGAAGAGGATATGCAACGTATTGTTGACGGTATCGAGTTGGAGGATGGGATGATTTATGCCGATGAGGTTAGCTATGTAAACGGCTCCCGTAAAGAGATCGGTATTGAAATCCATTCGGGCCGTAACCGTATTGTACGTCGTATTTTTGAATCATTGGGATATTCGGTTCAGAAACTCGATCGCGTCTATTTTGCAGGTCTGACCAAGCGGGGCTTGAAACGTGGTGCATGGCGCTTCCTGACTCCACAAGAGGTGTCGATGCTGAAGAGCGGAGAGTATGAATAGCAAATATTTTCACAAATATTTTTGCATAAAAAGGAATTTCCCTTTATCTTTGCACCCACAAACTCAGTAATATGGTTCTCTAGCTCAGTTGGTAGAGCACGACACTCTTAATGTTGGGGTCGTGGGTTCGAGCCCCACGGGGACCACATAAACCCGGTGATCATTCGATTGCCGGGTTTATTGTTTTTTGGGGTGTGTGGTGTATGTTCATTTCGTGGAGCCGAGGTGCGTTCCCCTTTTTCTCCCTCTTCTTTTCTTATTCAATCTTATATCATCAACTTTGTTTTGCTTTTCTTGGTGTGGTGATCGGATATTGTCCAATAACCGTGCATTTCCGTCGATCAGTTGATGAGAAAATAAAGACTGTGGATTGCTCCTACAAGATACCTGTCACACAGATGGTCAAGGCTTGAAGTGGCTTGATTCGTATGGAGCTTTATGACATGATTTTATCCACGATTAGACATTAAATACAAGTGTCATGTGCTCGAGAGTCGCAAAGATCTCATAGTTGGATCTTATTTTATACCCTGCAGCCTGTAGTAATCACTATGCAGTATAATGATTGCCGGTGTTTTGTTGGGTATTAATCAAAGTAGAGCAAATGCTTTTATGGCTCTGTCGATTGCATCGGTATCAGGTCGTATGGAACAGCAAAAAGTTGTACTGGGCCAAGTAGTCCTGAGGTTTGCAACGGTTCAAATGGACGGTGAGAATTGACACGACACCAAGTACCGCGTTGTGAGGTCGGAAGTTGGCTGTCTCCGATTAAACGATTTACCCATGTGTTCACCACTTCGATACAAAGTTCGTTGCGACCCTCTTTTACCCAATCAGTTACGTCGAGCTGATATGGCGGCGTCCATACTCCCCCTGCATAATGGTCGTTAATATAGACTTTGGCCATGGCGGAGAGTGCCCCTAAATCCAGTATGATGCGTTTCTCTTTGGGACATTGCGCCAAACTGAAACCGGTGCGATACGTAGCCGTTCCAGAATAAAAGCGGATCGAATCGTTCTCCATACGATTCCATGCCAGTAGACGTGCTAAAGTAATAGGTTGTTCAGGGCCTCGCATTTGTGGATCGAAAGTGACATTCCAGGGGCCACTCACTACATTGAGAAGTTGTAGATCGGGATAGTTCTGTCCGGAAGTTGATGCCTGTTTTCTCGATGCATGTGAAGCTTTGGCCGATGCTTTGGCTGGTTTAGCCGGATCCGCAAAGACTACGAATACACTTTCATTGCGATCCAATTTCAACGGTACGGTGGTTGTCCCATTCGAACTGGTAAAATCGGGTAACAGACGAATTGTCCCACTCGTTGGAGACCATAACTCAGGTTGTTTGCCCTCTACCCGAAAGGTCGGTGAAAACTGAATCGGCTTGTCCCCTTGGTTGGTCAGGAAATAGATGTCAAACTCTCCGGAGTGACGATGCACATAGCGCACTGGAGTTTTGTCGGGAAGTTGACAGTCGGGAGGACACTCCATCAATGCAAAAGCCTCTGTCAGTGTCATGCCGTTTAGGATCATCCCTGCTCCAAACCGGGCAGAACGTACCTCTGTACCATCAACACCTTGCCACAATTCCGCAGCAAGTTCCGTAACTGCCGCATCTGCAGCCGGCTGGTTCTGCATGCTGGGAGAATGGGTTGGAGGTGGTCCTAACACAACACCGCCAGCAGCGACTAAATCCCGGATCTTGCGTAACAATTCGGGGCGCATGGTTTCAATTTTGGGCAGTACCAAAATGCGATATTGTGTGCCGTTAGGGAGTGTAAACATACCGTTTTCGACCTGCAGATCCCGTTCAATTACCTCTGCATTGATGTAGTCGAACTGATAACCTGTGGGCAGTGGAGGATCTGTTGGTCCGGTCATTTTCGGAGTTCCCTCGCCAATGTAGTAGGCAACATCGGCAACGTTGAGTCCTTGCTGCAACATGAAATTACAGCGACGCAGGTACGTAGTGAAGAGATCCAGTTGTGAGAACCAGGTGTTGTTCCGATTGAATTCGGTGCCGAACCATGCGTTGTTGCCCGGTTGGATATCATTGGGTTGTGAGATGTAAACATGCAGAATGTTGTCATTCACCCCTTCTGTTGCAAAGCGGTCTGCTCGTCGTTTGAGTTCAGCCGGATGTAATTCAAATTCTTTTCCTGAGGAGGTAAATGATTCAGCCGATATGCGGTTTTTTCCATAAATGTGCCCGCATGATGATGCCGCACGAACCTCCATGCTCCCCAAATCACCTCCGGACCAAAATTCGCCACTGACATGATCGGCCAGACCTCCATATTGTAAAAATTCGCCGGGGAAGCCCCAATGTCCGTAATTTTCCATCCACAGTTCCAATCCATACCGGTGACAGCGATCCCGTAAGGCTCCTACGTAATTCTGTGCTAGGCAGTCAGCAACGAGTCGCCGTACATCCCATAAAAAACGGTCCGAAACTTTTGCTGATCCGACCACATAGCCGAAATAGGCAGGCAGATAGGGCGTCGGGTCGTATCCATAGCGCTTTTGGAACATGTCAATGAAGTTGTCGGTAAAATTGGTGCTGCCGGCTTCATAACTGTCGATCACTACGGTTTTAAATGTGCGACGCTCTTTGACTGGAATGCGTTGGAGAATCTGCCCAATAAAGCGGTCGAAATGGGCTTCGGCCAAAGACCGGTCCATCTTGTCTATTTCCAGTCCGGTAGCTTCGGGTGCTGCAGGACTGTTGGTAACACCGGTCGGCAACATTCCTATCCGTAGAATAACCCACTCTCCATCGGGGACATTCCAAGTCAAAGTTCCGTCAGGTGTCATGTATTGGGAGATGTCTTCAACGCTGTACGGTGAAATGGCCAGGCTCGTATCATTGCATGCTGTGGAGATCGGTTCCCATCGGTAGGTATCCCAGGCGGCCAGTGGTGCTGGATACATCTTGGCTAATGTTTTGGTGTCGTAGCTGTCGATGCGAGAGGAGGCTGACAGCTCAATTCGTTTTAAAACACTCTCCTTCCCAATGTTTTGAAGAATGATTCTGAAAGCAGATGATGAAACTTCGGGAAACGCCTTGATGATAGGGGCATCTCGGTCAAAACCGACCTGGACAGATTCAGCTCTGCGGCGATCGATATCAAATTCACAGATTGTGTGGTATTCGCCTCTTTCTTCTACTTGTAGTTGACACTTGGCTTCGAGAGAGATTGTGTCTGGATACAAAATCAATGAACGTGCAGTGAAAGGCTGTGAAGCTGTCAGATCGAACGTGTAGGTTTGCCCGGCGGATAGCGTGACACGAGTAGTTGTATCATCATCTGTCAGATACTTTGCGTTGGGGAGCTCAGGCTGTGAGGTGATCTCAGCTGCCATGGTTACATCGTAGTCGGCCGGCATTGGGTAGGCAATGACCCGGACATCCTGAAAATTATCGCCCGGAATCGGTAGCCGTTCCGTCAATCGTTGTGGCCCCTTGACACGGGTCTCCGACATGGCTATATAGCGCATCGACTCTTGGGGACGAACCCATGGCCCTCCCGATTGACTCCATCCTGGGGAGTTAAAAATGCCGATCTCAATGTCCAACTCTCCCGCGCGTTTCAGCGCTGTGCGCAGAATCTTCCACCACTCGTCTGAGCCGAACTGCACCATGCTGTCCGAGGTGTAACCCTCCCAGATATTGCCGATGTATGCCCGACCGATACCGGCCTTTTTCATCGCTTCGAGGTCCTTAATGACCCCTTCACGGCTCAGGTGGTTCGGCATCCAGTACCAATAGACTCCTACACGTATTGAGTCGGGAGGTGTGAGAAATCCAGCCTCTAGACTCTGATGGGTCAGAGGTTCCGGCTTGGATTTGGATTGACCGCTGCAGGCGAAGATCAAAGTCCCGGTCAACAGAAATGCCGTTATGCGAAGCAGTCGTGTGAACATCTGAGTGGAGTTAAGTTTTATTTTTCGGTAGAGGTGTGGAATTCACCGGCCTGCGATACCTGAGCAGTTACAGCTGCCCCATCGCCATATTGCAGACGACTGTAGTGCAGCGAAGGTGATTCGATGAAGGAGCCGAGTCCGTACTCTTCCCAGCGTCCATCGACTTGGCTAATCGTCTCCGGCGATGAAGCCACCACATTAGGCCATTGTCGTGCAAAACCATTGATCCCATCTGCTTTACAGCGACAATCGAAAAGTGCGATGCCCTCTTGGATTGTCACATCGCGCGATGGATCGCAGTCCGAAGAGGCGATCCAGAGCAGCTCTTCCGCTTTTAGGTGTTTAGTCTCTTCATCCAGGAGTAGAACGTATTTTACACCTTCAACACTGTTGTCTTTTAAGAAGGCGAATACGTCTGGAGTGGATCCGCGTTGAGCAAACAGCACCAGCGCTCGCCAGGCGTCAAACAGCGAACAATCCACATCGGTAATTCCGTGGTTTAAGTCGAAAGGATATGGTAGTTGGGCCGATTCGAGTGGAGCGGAGAGATCGACGCCAGTGGTATCGAACAGCAGCTTGCCGCCCAGCCCCATTTCAGGAGCTGCATGATCCAGTACGTCGAGCGGTCCGCGCGAAAACATCAATGCGTCGGGAATGTGAATCCGTTTTAATAGGTCGGATAATAGGTGTGGATCCCGAACCGAACGTTCTGTGGAGGTGACGACCATGAATTTATTAAACATCATCTGTCCGGCACCCCAGAGTGAGTTGGCCACCTTGAGTGCCTGACCGGCGTAGTCGGTGTGAATATTAACTACTGCAATGTTATGAGCAACACCGGCAGTTGGCATCCAAAGATCGCGAACCTCCGACAGCATGGCTGCTCGGATAGGAGCCAGAAAAATCTTTTCGGTCGCTTTGGCGATGTAGGCATCCTCCTGAGGTGGAACACCGACGATGGTGGCGGGATAAACAGCATCTTGTCGGTGAGTAATGGCTGTCACATGGAACAGTGGATAGCGGTCTTCCAATGAATAGAAGCCGGTATGATCGCCGAAAGGCCCCTCTATTACCTTCTCTTCCGAAGGATCGACGTAACCTTCGATAACGAAATCGCAATCGGTCGGAACCCGCAGATCGTTGGTCAGACATTTGACTAGCTCGACCGGCCGTCCCCGTAAGAAACCGGCCAGCAGGTATTCATCCACGTTGTCGGGCATTGGTGCTGTAGCAGCATAGGTATAGACCGGATCTCCTCCCAAACAGACGGTGACAGGCATACGTTGTCCTAACCGTTTGTAGGCGCGGTAATGTCGTTCGCCGGTTTTGTGCAGGTGCCAGTGCATGCCGGTTGTTTGTGGGGAGAAGATCTGCATGCGGTACATCCCTGTATTGCGCAGTCCCGTGTCTGGGTCAATTGTATGCACCAGAGGTAGGGTGATGAAACGTCCTCCGTCCTGAGGCCAGCACTTGAGTATTGGAAGTTGCCCGAGATCCGCTGCTTCACCTTGTAACACCACCTGTTGGCAAGCTCCCCGTCCCTTGATTTCACGCGGTAGCCAGCGTGCCATCTGTCCCAAAAGCGGCAGCATACGCAATTTGTCGATGAAATTGGGTTTTGGAGAGGTCAGGCCTGCAAACAGCTCCTCGATTCGGGAGGTGAGGCTATCCAGCGACTCCACGCCTAAAGCCATCGCCATACGTCGATCTGACCCCATCATGTTGGTCAGAACCGGAAATGGAGTTCCGGTTTGTTCGAACAGCAGGGCACGCCCGCCCCCGGGACGTTTTGACTCCCGATCGGTCAGTTCACAAATCTCTAATTGACTGTCGACAGGAGTGGTAATTCTGACAAGTTCCCCTGCTTGCTCCAGGGCGGTGATATATTCTCTTAGGTTTTTGTACATAGTTATGTTTCGAGCGAATCCGACGCAACAAATGTTTGAGTTATTGTGCCGATGTTGTATCCATGCCGGCTACGCGCTCCGGATCGGATGTTGCCGAGGTGGTCGCAGCACTGTCGGATCTGTTCTTCATAAAGGATTCGACCATTTTTTTATTGTCTGCCAAAGCTTCCAGTCCAAACATGTGTTTACCGTATTTATATCCTGCGGCATCGTATAAACGTACCAAAGCGTGCATGCGGTTGCTGAAATCCGGGTAATCTTTCTCTCCATAGCTCCAACCCACTTCGGCAATGGCGGCCAAACGTGGAAGAGTCATGTATTCCAAGTGATCGAGTCCCCAAATGTATTCGCTCCAGAGATTGGCCTGCACCCCGAGAATGTATTGTTGTTCTTCTGCATTCAAACCGGCATAGGGATCGAGTTTGTATACGCTGTCGATGGTAAGCACATTACCAAAAGCCATCGGTTCTCCTACGGTGTCTGGTGTCTGGTAGTAGTCGAGGTAGCAGAATGTGTAGGGTGACATGACTACGTGGTTGCCATGTTTGGCTGCCTCGATACCGCCTGTTGTACCCCGCCATGACATGACAGCCGCATTTTTCGAAAGATCGCCGCCTTCGAGAATCTCGTCCCATCCGAGTACCCGACGCCCCTTTGAACTCAGGAACTTGTCGATCCGGTGTACGAAATAGCTTTGCAGTTCTGTCTCGTTTTTAAGGTGTTCATCGCGTATCCGTTTTTGGCAGTACGGGCACTCTTCCCAACGATCTTTCTGACATTCATCTCCACCAATGTGGATATATTCTGAGGGGAAAAGATCCATCACTTCGGTCAAGACATCTTCCAAGAAGAAGAAGGTGCTGTCTTTACCGGCACAGAAGGCGTCTGGTTGGATGCCGTACAGAGTGGCTACTTTGTAATCTTTGCCGATGCACCCCAGATAAGGATAGGCTGCAAGTGCTGCTGTGGCGTGCCCCGGCATTTCGATTTCGGGAATAACCGTAATGAAACGATCTGCAGCATATTGAACAATATCACGGATCTGATCCTGGGTGTAGTAGCCACCGTATGGACGTTCGTCGTATTTGCGCTCCGGATCGAAATAGACATGCGAAAGCAGATCCTTTTCGCGTATAGAACCAATTCGGGTCAGTTCAGGGTATTTTTTGATCTCGATGCGCCATCCCTGATCATCGGTCAAGTGCCAGTGGAACTGGTTGATCTTATGCATCGCCAGCAGATCGAGGTACTCCTTGACCTCGTCAACCGTGAAAAAGTGGCGGCAGGCATCGAGCATGGCCCCACGATAAGCAAAATGGGGCTGATCGGTGATTTCGATCGCAGGCAGTTCGATAACACAGGCCCGTTCCCCTTGTAAAGCTTCGGCAGGCAGCAGTTGGCGAAGGGTTTGGAATGCGTAAAATACACCGGCAGGAGAACCTCCTGCAATATCAATCGACTCGGGTCGGATCGTTAAATGATACCCTTCGGCTTCAAGAGAATCTTCGATCCAGACATTGATTGCTTTATCCTGTTTTACGGAGGCTTGTACCGCTTTTAACGATTTGCCCAAAGAGGGTTCAACCACACCATTGAAAAAATCCACTGAACGCATCAACATGGAATCATTGGCCAACAGCCGGATTTTCGTGTGCCGATTCAAATCGAAGGTGCCGTCGAGGAGCTGTTCCGAGACCGGTTTAGGGACGATTCCTACTAGATCGGTTTTGGTGATTCGTTTGCCGCACGAAACGCACAACAGCGTCATACAACACCATAGAAGTAGATTTTTCTTCATGATTGTTCGGTTTAAAGATTAGGTCGTTAGATTAGTTCGGTATTTGCGAGGTTTTTTGTAGGCTAGCATGGCATGGTTGCGTGTACAAATCTGGCACGATAAGCCCTTTTTAGCTCCTTTACAAAAATACCCACAATAAGACAAATATACATTTTTTCAAATAAATAGCTATGAATCGTTTCGCTAAAGAAAATAAAAAGAGATGGATGGCCATTTGTTAATAAAAAAACAGTAACTTTGAGGGCTTGTATTATCCAGACAACTCGATAACTTTTCAAATAATTCATTTTTATTATGGCAAATAATAAGGAAGAAAAGCTGTTTGAACAGTTTCCTCCCGTTACCACCGAGCAGTGGGAGGCAGCGATTACAGCTGACCTGAAAGGAGCCGATTACGAGCGTAAACTCGTATGGAGAACGGCCGAGGGTTTCAATGTCCGTCCCTACTACCGTGCCGAAAATCTCAAGGATGTAGCTTTCTTGGGAAGTAAATGCGGAGAGTTTCCGTATGTTCGCGGTATCAAAAAGGACAATAACTGGCAGATCCACCAGACTATCGCAGTGGAATGCCCGAAAGAGGCTAATGCTGAAGCTACTCGTGTTTTGACCAAAGGCGCTGAATCAATCGGATTCTGCATCGCCAACAAAGAGTTCTCAGCTGCCGATTTGGATACCCTGTTGCAGGGAATTTCACTGAAAACCACTGAACTGACCTTCTGCGGTTGCGGTGCAATGACTGTTGCAGAGTTGTTTACTGACAAGCTCGCTGCATCGAACCTCGATCCTGAAGAGGTGAAAGTGAACTTTGTTCTCGATCCGATCATCAACAAATTGACTCTGAAAGGTAAATTGGGTTGCAAAGAGGGTGCTCCGAAAGCCTTCTCGAAGATCGCCGATCTGATCAAAAAGGTTCCTCAGTACAAACGTGTACGTTTCATTGGCGTGAATGGCCAGCAGTTCAACAGCTGCGGCTCAACCATTGTACAGGAATTGGCCTTTACCCTGGCTGTTGGTCACGAATACGTGGTTAAATTGATGGAGCAGGGTCTTACCGTCGATCAGGTGGCTCCTTCAATTCGCTTCACCATGTCCATTACGGCCAACTACTTCATGGAGATCGCCAAGTTCCGTGCTGCTCGCATGTTGTGGGCAAACATCATGGCCGCTTACAACCCGACCCGTGGTTGCGCTAGCAAAATGAAGGTTCACGCTGTGACCTCAAAATGGAACATGACCGTTTACGATCCGTATGTGAACATGTTGCGTGGTACTACTGAGGCAATGAGTGCTGCCATCGCAGGTGTACACTCGATCGAAGTACGTCCGTTCGATGAGGCTTACGAAAAACCGACCGAGTTCTCATCTCGTATTGCTCGTAACGTTCAGCTGTTGCTGAAAGAGGAGTCTCACTTCAACCAGGTTTGTGATGCTGCCGGTGGATCTTACTATATCGAAAATCTGACCGCTTCAATTGCAGAGCAGGCTTGGAACCTGTTTAAAGAGGTTGAGGATAAAGGCGGTTATATCGCTGCATTCGAGGCTGGATTTATTCAGGATCAGGTGGAGGCTTCTGCTGCCAATAAAGATAAAAACATTGCTACCCGTCGTGAATCATTGCTGGGTACCAACCAGTTCCCGAATTTCTTGGAGGTAGCTGCTCCGGAAATTACCACCGAGACTGTAACACCATGCGATAAAGCTGTCTGCTGCCGTACCGGTCAACCGGTTGAAGGCGGTGTACGTCCATTGCGTCCATATCGTGGAGCTATGGCGTTCGAGCAGATGCGTCTGAGCGTTGACCGCAGCGGTAAAGAGCCTAAAGCCTTTATGTTGACTTGCGGTGCATTGGCATTTGCCCGTGCTCGTGCACAGTTCTCTTGCAACTTCTTCGCTTGCGCTGGTATCCGCGTACAGGATAATACCTACTTCAAGAGCCTCGAAGAGGGTGTTAAAGCCGCTCTCGATTCGAAAGCTGATATCGTGGTACTCTGCGCGTCGGATGACGATTATGCAACCCTCGCTCCTGAGGCTTACAAGATGATCGGCGATAAAGCGATCTTCGTTGTGGCTGGCGCTCCGGCTTGCATGGCTGACCTCGAGGCACAGGGAATCATGAACTTCATCCACGTGAAATCGAACGTACTGGAGACACTGAAGTATTACCTTAAAGAACTGGGTATCTAATCCCGAAGAGAATTATGAGAGCAAAATTTTCAGATTTGACATATGAAGGCACTCCGGCTAAGAGCTGCTGCAGTGCTAAAGCGGGGGAAGCTCAGCCTTGGGAAACCCCTGAACATATTACCGTCAAAGGTACCTATACGGCAGAAGACCTCGAAGGGATGGAACACCTGAACTATGCAGCAGGTATCGCCCCCTTCTTGCGTGGTCCCTATAGTACCATGTATGTGATGCGTCCCTGGACCATTCGTCAGTATGCAGGTTTCTCAACCGCTGCCGAATCCAACGCATTCTATCGTCGTAACCTGGCCTCTGGTCAGAAAGGTCTTTCTGTGGCATTCGACCTGGCTACACACCGTGGTTACGATGCAGACCATCCTCGTGTAGTAGGTGACGTCGGTAAAGCCGGTGTTTCCATCTGCTCGGTTGAAGATATGAAGGTCCTCTTCGACGGTATTCCATTGAACAAGATGTCGGTATCCATGACTATGAATGGTGCCGTATTGCCCGTTTTGGCTTTCTACATCGTAGCCGGTTTGGAACAGGGTTGCACCCTCGACCAGCTCAGCGGTACGATCCAGAATGATATTCTCAAAGAGTTCATGGTGCGTAATACCTATATCTACCCGCCTGAATTCTCAATGCGTATCATTGCCGATATCTTCGAATATACCTCGAAGAACATGCCTAAGTTCAACTCGATCTCTATTTCGGGTTACCACATGCAGGAGGCAGGTGCTACCGCTGATATCGAGTTGGCATACACGCTGGCTGACGGTCTGGAGTATCTCCGTACCGGTGTGAATGCAGGTATGAGCGTAGATGCTTTTGCTCCGCGTCTCTCCTTCTTCTGGGCAATCGGTATGAACCATTTCATGGAGATTGCTAAAATGCGTGCCGCTCGTCTGTTGTGGGCTAAGATCGTTAAACAGTTCGATCCGAAGAACCCCAAATCACTGGCTTTGCGTACACACTCGCAAACTTCAGGTTGGTCACTTACCGAGCAGGATCCGTTCAACAACGTTGCTCGTACCGCCATCGAGGCTATGGGTGCTGCTCTGGGTCACACCCAGTCACTGCACACCAATGCATTGGATGAGGCAATTGCACTGCCGACCGACTTCTCTGCACGTATCGCACGTAACACTCAGATCTATATCCAGGAAGAGACCAACGTATGCCGTTCAGTCGATCCATGGGCAGGTTCATACTACGTAGAGAGCCTTACTAACGAGATCGTTCACAGAGCATGGGCATTGATTCAGGAGGTTGAGAAGTTGGGTGGTATGGCCAAAGCTATCGAAACCGGTATTCCTAAGATGCGTATTGAAGAGGCTGCGGCCCGCAAACAGGCTCGTATCGACTCAGGTATCGACACCATTGTCGGTATCAACCGTTATCGCCTAGACAAAGAGGATCCGATCGATATTCTGGCTGTGGACAACACTGCAGTTCGCGAATCTCAGATCAAACGACTCAAAGAGTTGCGTGCTAACCGTGACGAAGCGAAAGTTAAAGCAGCTTTGGCTGCCATTACCGAATGTGTTCGCACCAAGAAAGGCAACTTGCTGGAGTTGGCTGTAGAGGCTGCGAAAGTTCGTGCTACGCTGGGTGAGATCTCAGACGCATGCGAAGAGGTAGTTGGCCGTTACAATGCCGTTATTCGTTCCATTTCAGGTGTATATTCAGCAGAAGTGAAAGACGACGCTAAATTTGCCGAAGCTAAGGCTTTGGCCGAAAAATTTGCTAAGAAAGAGGGTCGTCAGCCTCGTATCATGATTGCTAAACTGGGTCAGGATGGTCACGACCGTGGTGCTAAAGTGGTTGCTACCGGTTATGCCGATATCGGATTCGATGTGGATATGGGTCCGTTGTTCCAGACTCCGGCTGAGGCTGCTAAACAGGCTGTCGAAAATGACGTTCATGTCGTAGGTGTATCGTCTTTGGCTGCCGGCCACAAGACGTTGGTACCTCAGATTATCGAAGAGCTCAAGAAATTGGGCCGTGAAGATATCGTGGTAATCGTTGGTGGTGTCATCCCTCACCAAGACTACGACGATCTGTACAAGGCCGGTGCTGCCGCTATCTTCGGCCCTGGTACTCCGATCGCTACCGCTGCCATCAAGATCCTCGAAATCCTGTTGGGCGAGTAATTCGAACTCTATCGACTCCAGGTGGGTCGTCAAAGGGAGCGTCATTGACGCTCCCTTTTTTGTTTGTTGTACCTTGTTGTCGTGCTATGTGGGAATGAATCTGATGACTTAGTCAAAATGTTGGGTTGAAAGCTCGACAAAGCATGGCCTGAAGCGCTTTTGTCCGATATATGTATTGAATGAAATCCTGTATGGAAAAGTTTTACTCTCGGAAATCCCTCTAAAAAGTCTATTGCGGTTGTGGGGAAATTATCAGTTGCCAGCCTGTGGCGCATGATCGATTATCAAGAAAATATTTTCTTGAAGTTTTGGTGCAGTGTCAGATTATATTGTGGGTAAGATTTACCAATAGTTATTTGTGGACTATTTCAGGAAAATGCAACACTAAAAAAGGCTTTTTCGAGTAGTTTGTGGGGTAGAATTGATGATTGTATCAAGAAGTTGGTGTCATTTTATTGAATGACGCTTGCAGATAATGAATTAATGTGTATCTTTGTACCCGCAACGGTCGAAGACTGTTTTGCCCGGATGGCGGAATTGGTAGACGCGTTGGTCTCAAACACCAATGGAGCGATCCGTGCCGGTTCGATCCCGGCTCCGGGTACAATGGAAAGAGTTAAGTATTGAATAATCAATCACTTAACTCTTTTTATTTTTGAGGTTGTTCCCAAATTGTTCCCAATGATTCTGTATCAAACTGACTTTAGGAGTTTGTGATATTTTTCAATAAGTCTTGTACTGCTGGGCTATTTTCGAATAACAACTCATTCAAAAGAGGAGAATAACATTGCTTTGTTAATCTTTGATTGACAGACCTATAGATAAAATGTAAGGCTAAAATTTAATTCTAATGATTCTCCAAAAAATGAAATGGATACAGTAAAATTAATTACCTTTGACAGAAGATTATAATGGATATGTCAAGGATTCTGATTATAGATGACGAGAGGCAACTACGCAAATTATTGGCTCGCATCATAAGTCTTGAAGGTTATGAAGTTCTCGAGGCCGACGATTGCACCCACGGCATGAAAATGCTCTCGCAATATGATTTCGAAGTCGTATTGTGCGATGTCAAGCTGCCCGATGGCAATGGGGTCGAGCAGGTAAGCAAAATAAAGCAAGCAGCGCCTTTAACCGAGGTAATCCTGCTCACGGCCTATGGCAATATTCCCGATGGCGTACAGGCCATTAAGAACGGCGCTTTCGACTACATCACAAAAGGCGACGATAACAATAAGATCCTGCCGCTTTTGAGCCGTGCAGTCGAAAAATCCGAACTGCAGAAACGATTGGCCAGATACGAAACAAAAAACTCGGCCGAATACTCCTTTGACCGCATCATAGGCTCTTCTACTGCCATGCGCCAGGCCGTAGAGCTGGCACGGAAAGTGGCCGGAAGCGATACATTTGTACTTCTCACCGGCGAAACGGGAACCGGCAAGGAGGTCTTTGCCAATGCCATCCACCATGCCAGCGCACGTGCCAAAGAGGCTTTTGTCGCCGTAAACTGTTCGGCTTTTGCCAAAGAACTGCTCGAAGGCGAACTCTTCGGGCACAAGGCGGGAAGTTTTACCGGCGCCAACAAAGATAAAAAAGGATTACTGGAGGAGGCCGACGGCGGCACATTGTTCCTTGACGAAATAGGTGAAATGCCGATAGATCTGCAGGCCAAGCTGCTGCGTGTACTCGAAAACGGCGAATTCCTGAAAATCGGCGAGACACGTCCCAAACGTGTCAACCTGCGTGTAATTGCCGCCACGAACCGAGACCTTGAAAAGGAAATCGCACAAGGGAATTTCCGTGAAGACCTATATTTCCGGCTGTCCGTCTTCCGTATCCACCTTCCCGCATTAAATGAACGTTCGGAAGATATCGAAGAGTATATACGTTTCTTCGTCGATCAATTTACCCGTAAGATGGGTAAACGGATCGATCGGATCGACAAGGAATATATTACGGCCATGAAGCAGCACGTGTGGCACGGTAATGTACGCGAATTCAGGAATGTCGTCGAACGCAGCCTGATCATGACCGACGGAAACACGATTACCATCGACGCCTTGACGCCCGACTTCAAAATGGCTCAGCAGGCAGATGCGTCCGACTCGCTCGCCCTGGAAGATATCGAACGCAAGCATATCCTGAAAGTTATGGAATACACGCGCGGCAACAAGGCCGAGGCGGCCCGTTTGCTGGGGATAGGCATCGCTACTTTATATCGCAAGCTGGAGAATTATGGCATAAAATAGTCTTCACCCTATCATTTTGAGAAAGGAGGCTTATCATATTGATAAGCCTCCTTTCTTTTTTATTTTTCCGCCATCCATCAACGCTCTATCAATCAATACAATAAATACATGATAAAGATTTTGGCATACGGTTCGCAATACTATGGTACAAACTTAAAATACAAAAGCAATGAATGGATGGGAAACGGCATGTGTAATGATTCTGGCCGGATTTGTATTGTATCTGTTTGTGCATATGGTAGTTTGCTTCGTGGAAAGGTTAAGCGGCTGCAAAAGGAACGGAATCAAATGGTAACTGTAAAATAAAAAATGATGAATGTAATTTTAATGTTTTTGGCCATGTTGGCTTTGGGTGCATTGTGCTGCTGGTTCTACTACAAATGTGTTGACTGGTTCGAAAAAATCTAAAATTCGTAATACAATGTTCATTGGACTTATGATATTGAGCATGCTTGTATTCATCTACCTTATGTATGTGTTCATTAAACCCGAAAAATTCTAAGCGTAAAACCATTTACAAAAACGCAAAAAATGAATACCGAAATTTCAGGCATAATTCTGCAATGGGTCGCTTTGGTGGTTCTGAGCTATCCGCTTGGAAGGTACATTGCCAAAGTATACCGTGGGGAGCCTACGTGCCTTGACTTCATGGCCCCCGTCGAGCGATGGATATACAAATTATGTGGAATCCGTCCCGATGAAGAGATGAACTGGAAACAGTTCCTGAAAGCATTGCTTACCGTAAACGCATTCTGGTTTGTTTGGGGAATGGTGCTGCTAGTCTGCCAAGGCTGGCTGCCGCTTAACCCGGACGGGAATGGAGGACAATCGCCCGACCTTGCGTTCAATACGACAATAAGCTTTATGGTAAACTGCAACCTTCAGCACTACAGCGGGGAATCGGGCCTCACCTACTTTACGCAACTGTTTGTCATCATGCTCTTCCAGTTTGTCACCGCAGCATGCGGCATGGCGGCACTTGCCGGTATCATGAAGGCACTTGCTGCGAAAACGACACGTACCATAGGCAACTTTTGGGTTTTCATGACCCGAAGCGTAACGCGCATCCTGCTGCCGCTCTCCCTGCTCGTGGGCATTTTGCTGATAGTAAACGGAGTGCCGATGTCGTTTGACGGCAGACAAACGATCACAACGCTTGAGGGCAATGAACAGGCAATCAGCCAGGGACCGACGGCCGCCATAGTTCCCATCAAGCAACTCGGTACGAACGGCGGCGGATACTTCGGAACAAACTCATCGCACCCGCTTGAGAACCCCAACGCATTCACAAATATACTGGAATGCTGTGCCATTATGATTCTGCCGATGGCCATGGTGTGGGCCGTAGGATTTTATATCCGCCGTCGGAAATTGGCTGCGTGGATTTATGGAGTTATGCTCTTTGCCTTTACGGCTGGCATATGCGTGTCCGTTCCACAGGAGATGGGAGGCAATCCGCAGATTGACAAAATGGGCATAGCGCAAGATCTGGGCTCGATGGAGGGCAAGGAGGTACGTATCGGTTCGGCAGCCTCGGCCATGTGGGGCATGGTAACAACCGCTACTTCCAACGGATCGGTAAACTCGATGCACGACAGCCAGACTCCTCTCAGCGGATTGCTGCAAATGCTCAACATGCAGATTAACTGCTGGTTCGGAGGAGTCGGCGTCGGCTGGATGAACTACTTTGCCTTTCTGATCATCGCCGTATTCATCAGCGGCCTGATGGTGGGACGTACACCCGAGTTCCTCGGCAAGAAGGTGGAAGCCCGCGAAATGAAAATCGCGACACTGGTTGTGCTCATGCACCCGCTACTGATACTGGTCGGGACAGGCATCGCTTCGGCCATAGCTGCAAACAATCCGGGAATCGGGTGGCTCAACAACCCCTCGTTTCACGGATTGAGCGAGATGCTATATGAATACACCTCTTCGGCCGCAAACAACGGATCGGGATTCGAAGGTTTGGCCGACAATACGCCATTCTGGAATATTTCAACTGGTATTGTCCTGATCATGGGGCGTTTCTTCCCCATCATAGGACAGGTTGCCATTGCCGGACTGCTCGCATCGAAGAAGTATGTTCCGGAAAGTGCCGGCACGTTGAAAACGGATACGTTTACCTTCTCGCTGATGACGTTTGTGGTGATCATTATTGTGGCGGCACTCTCGTTCTTCCCGGCCCTGGCACTGGGCCCCATAGCCGACTATTTAAGTTTTTAATCGAACGATAACAAGATGAAAAAGCAAATAAACAATACACTGTTTGACAAACAGTTGCTGAAAACGAGTTTCGTGGAATCTTTCCGAAAACTCGACCCGCGGAAAATGATCAAGAACCCGATCATGTTCACCGTGGAGGCAGTAACGTCTGTAATGCTGCTGTTGCTGGTCTATATTGCTGTCTCGGGCGACAATTCGCAAGGATCGTTCTGGTACAATCTGGTTGTATTTGCGGTTTTACTGCTAACTGTTCTGTTCGCCAATTTTGCCGAAGCAATTGCCGAGGCTCGCGGTAAGGCGCAGGCGGATTCACTCCGCAAGACAAGAGAGGAAACGCCTGCAAAACTGGTCACAGGGAATGGCAGGACCAAAACCGTAAGCAGCTCGGAATTGAAGCGCGGAGACGTCTTTGAATGTGTGGCAGGCGATACGATTCCGGCCGACGGCGAGATTATCGAAGGGCTTGCCTCCATCGACGAAAGCGCCATAACGGGAGAATCGGCTCCCGTAATCCGCGAAGCGGGTGGCGACAAGAGTTCGGTGACGGGTGGCACCAAGATCCTTTCCGACCGTATCGTGGTAAGGGTAACTGTCCAACCCGGCGAAAGCTTCCTCGACAAGATGATCGCGCTGGTGGAAGGCTCTTCACGCCAGAAGACCCCCAACGAGATTGCTCTGACCATCCTTCTGGCTGGCTTTACTCTTGTCTTTGTTATCGTATGCGCCACGCTAAAACCATTCGCCGACTACGTCGGGGCCAATATTACGATTGCGGCCTTCATATCGCTGTTCGTATGCCTGATACCCACGACTATCGGAGGCCTGCTGTCGGCCATCGGCATCGCCGGAATGGATCGGGCTCTGCGGGCAAACGTGATCACCAAGTCTGGCAAGGCCGTTGAAACGGCTGGCGACATCGACACCCTGCTGCTGGATAAGACGGGAACCATTACCATTGGAAACCGGAAAGCAACCCGATTTTATCCCGTACAAGGTAACGAGCCCCAATCATTTGTACGCATGTGCGTACTCTCGTCCGTAGCCGACCCTACCCCGGAAGGTAAATCCATTGTAGAGCTCGGCGCCGGGCATGGGGTCAAAGTCGATCCCCTCGAAATGGTAGGCGTACACATGGTTCAGTTTACGGCCGAAACCCGTTGTTCAGGCGTGAACATGCCGGACGGAACCAGAATCCGCAAAGGGGCCACCGAGGCAATCCGTAAGATTGTCACCGATTCAGGACATGACTTCCCGCAGGAGATTGATGGAATAGTACAAAACATTTCGGCCAATGGAGGGACGCCCCTGGTGGTCTGCACCGATGAACAGGTACAAGGGGTAATCGAATTGCAGGACATTATCAAGACCGGCATCCGCGAGCGTTTTGAACGTCTGCGCAAGATGGGAGTAAAGACCGTAATGGTGACAGGCGACAACCCGCTTACCGCAAAATATATTGCAGAAAAAGCTGGCGTTGACGACTTCATAGCCGAAGCCAAACCCGAGGACAAGATGGAATACATCAAACGGGAACAACAGGCCGGGAAACTGGTCGCCATGATGGGCGACGGCACGAACGATGCTCCGGCTCTCGCACAGGCCGATGTGGGCGTAGCCATGAACAGCGGAACACAGGCTGCGAAGGAGGCCGGAAACATGGTCGACCTTGATAACGACCCGACCAAACTGATTGAGATCGTAGAGATTGGCAAACAGCTGCTCATGACCCGCGGAACGCTGACCACGTTCTCCATAGCCAATGACGTGGCCAAATATTTTGCCATTGTGCCGGCACTGTTTATATCCTCGATTCCGTCGTTGCAGGCCCTTAATATAATGCACCTTCATTCACCCGAAAGTGCCATTCTGTCGGCGGTGATATTCAACGCGATTATCATTCCGCTGCTGATTCCGCTGGCACTGCGTGGCGTGACATATAAACCGATCGGGGCATCTGCTCTGCTGCGCCGCAACCTTTTCATCTACGGATTGGGCGGTATCGCCGCCCCGTTCCTGGGAATAAAACTGATAGACATTTTAATTAGTGTATTTTTTTAATTGAAGAACAGTCATGAAAAATTTATGGATATCGCTTAAATTCACCTTGGTGATGTGTGTGATACTCACCATCGGATATGTACTGGTACTGCGCCTGACAGCCACGGTTGCTTCCCCAAATGATGGAGAAGCTCCGGTTGTGGAACTGAACGGGAAAGTTGTAGGTGCAGCCAATGTCGGACAGGCATTCACCGACAGCATCTACTTCTGGGGCCGCCCCTCTGCAGTTGACTATAACGGCGGTGGTTCGGGTGGAAGCAACAAAGGGACCAACAATGCAGAATATCTGGCCGAAGTAGAGGCCCGCATCAATGCCTTTCTGGAGGCACATCCATATCTCGAAAGAAAAGATGTCCCAGCCGAAATGGTTACGGCCAGCGCCTCGGGTCTAGATCCCGACATATCACCCCGCGGAGCCGAGGTACAGATCCGGCGTGTAGCCGAAGCCCGTGGAATGTCGGAAGACCAGGTTCGGAAAATTGTGGAGAAAATCCACCAAAAACCTTGGCTGGGTCTTTTCGGAACATACAAAATAAATGTTTTGAAACTTAACGTCGCTCTTGATGAAGCTCAAAAATGATTAATCAGACTTTGAAGATGCTAATTTTGCTGGAGAATTTTTTTTCTACATGTAATTGAACCGATGTATAACGACACGCGACAAAGTGCTCAGCATTTCCTCGATCTGATTAAACAATCTCATCGAGGTAAGTTTAAGGTCTACATCGGCATGAGTGCCGGTGTGGGCAAAACTTATCGTATGCTGCAAGAAGCCCATCAACTATCCGATTCTGGAGTTGACATCCGGATCGGATATGTTGAAACACACGGGCGGGTGGAGACGGAGGTTTTGGTTGAGGGGCTCACATTAATTCCTCGAAGGAAACTTTTCTATAAAGGGAAGGAACTTGAGGAGATGGATACGCAGACAATCATTAATCAACATCCAGAAATTGTCATAGTAGATGAGTTGGCACATACCAATATCGAAGGGAGTCCGAATCCCAAACGCTGGCAAGACGTCATGCAGATACTGGATGCAGGTATCAGCGTAATCTCTGCCGTCAACATACAGCATTTGGAAGGGATCAATGAGGAAGTACAGACTATTACTGGAGTAGAAATCCAAGAACGTATTCCAGACAGCGTGTTGGCCATGGCTGACGAGGTGGTCAATATCGACTTGACGGCCGATGACCTCATAGAGCGGTTAAAAGCGGGTAAGATTTATCGGTCCGACAAGATAGCATCTGCGTTGGGAAATTTTTTCACGTATGACAACCTGCTTCAGCTAAGAGAATTGGCCCTAAAAGAGGTTGCTATGCGAGTCGAAAAGAAAGTAGAGACTCAGGTCGTTACCGAGGGTAAACTCTATCATGAATATTTGATGGCCGTGATTGACTCCTCCGAGAAACGGGCTCGCCGGGTAATCCGGAAAACAGCCCGCTTGGCAACCCACATGAATGCTGCATTCATTGTATTATATGTCCAGTCAGACAAAGAAGACATGAATCGTATCCCGTTGGCAAACCAACGCTACCTGATCAATAATTTTAATCTTGCGTCGGAACTAGGTGGAGAAGTTGTGCGGGTACATTCCAACCGTTATATTGAAACGATCGTGAATGTATGCCAAAAACGTAAAATCAGTACTGTCTGTATTAGTGTCTCACGGTTTTCACTATATTCGTTGTTTGTAACAGCTCTCAGGTTTCGGTATCTGTTAAATAGACTGGCCAAACTCAATGTGGATTTAATTATTTTATCGTAATGAATATTCGTAACAGACTGACATTAGGTATTGGAGTATTGTTCATACTGATTCTTTTGCTGGGGCTACAGTCGGTCCGATCAGTACGACAACTTTCCGTGGCATCGAAAGACATCCTTGCGGATAATTACAATTCGGCTCATTATGTGGAGGAGATGTTACGCTCTCTGGACCGTTTCTCGCAGGACTCCGCATCGCGAGGCATTTTAATAAGCAGTTTGGAACTTCAGCAACAGAATATTACCGAGGTAAACGAAAAAGAGGTAACTGCAGCACTAACCCAAAAAATCGATGCGCTGACGGATTCCGTTTCCATCACCCAGATCCAGGCGATTCGCGATGACCTCTATCGGATCATGGAGCTGAACATGAATTCGATACGCTCCAAAAGCTCGGATATGGAATCCCGTGCCGAGGGTGCGGTCCAGTGGCTTTCAATCCTCTCCGTATTGTGTATCCTGCTGGCGGCGGTTTTCCTGATTCGCTTCCCGGCTATTATTCTGCGGCCAATTGACAAGCTCAAACAGGGCATAACCCAAATCGCCAACCATAATTACGAAGAACGACTCGATTTCGGCGACAACAAGGAGTTCCGGGCCGTTGCCGCCTCATTCAACGATATGGCCTGCAAGCTGTCGGAATACCGCCGCAGCTCTCTCGACCGACTTATGACCGAGAAGAAACGTATCGAAGCCATCGTAAACAGTCTGCACGAGCCGATCATAGGCCTGGACTCGGAGCGAAACATTCTTTTTATGAATGACGAGGCCTTTTCGATCCTAAACCTCAAACGGGACAATATCATTGGACGCAATGCCGCCGAAATAGCTTTGAACAACGACCTGTTAAGACGGCTCATTCGGGAGGTATACGCGGAAAACGACGGCAACCATGAACATGAACCCCTGAAAATCTATGCGGACAACAAGGAGAGCTATTTCCAGATGGACAATATTCCGCTATACATAAATCCCGTAGGTGAGAGCAGTCAACAGTTCGTCGGCAATCTTATTATTCTGAACAACATTACCAAATATAAGGAACTTGATTCGGCCAAAACGAATTTCATAGCCACCGTATCGCACGAGATGAAAACCCCCATTTCGTCGATATTGATGAGTCTGCAGCTGCTCGGTGACTCACGTCTCGGATCACTCAACGAGGAGCAAACCCAGTTACTGGGCAGTATCCGTGAAAGCAGCGACCGACTGTTGAATATCACAGGCGAATTGCTGAATCTCACCCAGGTAGAATCGGGCAAGCTCACAATAAAGCCCAAAATCGTCAAGCCTATAGAGTTGATAGAATATGCCATAAAGGCCACACAAGTGCTCGCGGAGCGGTTCCTCTGTTTCGTTGAGGTGGAATATCCTGAAAAAATCTCTAAATTGTTTGTTGACAACGAAAAAATAGCTTGGGTTATTACCAATCTACTATCGAACGCAATACACCACTCTCCAGAAAACTCCCGTATTATTATCGGAGCAACACAGCACGACAAGCATGTGGATATTTACGTGCAGGATTTTGGACACGGCATAGATCCCCGTTACCATAAAAGTATCTTTGACCGTTACTTCCGGGTTCCTGGCACCAAAGTTCAAGGAAGCGGATTAGGACTAGCCATATCAAAAGAATTCGTGGAGGCACATGGCGGCACGATTTCAATCGAAAGCGAAATTGGAAAAGGATGTCGATTTACGGTATCACTCCCTGCTTAATTTCAGAGCAAACTGCTTATCTTCAGAATAATTAATCTATATCCCCACTGTTAAGGTAAGTAAGTTTGTCTCGATGCAATTAGAGTTTGGAGTGATGATAGCAAGGAGTCCAGGTTATGGATTCCTACTTACCACTGTCTATGCTATCTGTTATGGGTTGTAAATCAAACTTTATAGTATATTAATTAAGTGAATATGTATTACCTTCCTTTCAAAATCTTATTTTGTCGTTTCCTTCCAATGAAAATACACATCCTGAATCGAGATCTCTCTCCTGTGATATGCCTGGCTTATCTCCTGAGGCAGACAGTATGATGGATTATCCCCGACCTTGAAATACCAGTACATACCCATCTTGTCAGGATACATACGGCATTTATAGCGTTCGCAGAACATGCGTTCTCCATCGGCGGTATAGAAATAATAAGTAGACGAGACCTTCATCAGATTATCATTTCGTTCCTGTAAGTCCCTTACCTTATTGGCCAGATTGTCCCGCTGCTTCTGCTCTGCCTCATAGGCTCTCAGATCCATTTCACGCCACACACCCGTTCTGAAATATTCATTTGTACGGATGATATATTCCCGGATAGCATCAATGACAAATGGCAGACCGCAATTACTTGGTCTGCGCTTCTTGTTAATCGTTACAAGGATGGCAAAGAGAGCGTAACCGATCTGACGCGTTTTGCGTTTGCCAATGCCCGTACGAATCCTGAAAAATTTAAAGCGGAACTGAAGGCTCAAATCGAAAAAATGCTTGCCGAATAAGCGATGGAATATTTGCAAAATCTGCTTGACAGTTCGTCGATACCGGTAGTTACGGCTTTTTTGTTGGGCTTGTTGACAGCCATCAGCCCGTGCCCATTGGCAACCAACATTGCGGCTATCGGCTATTTGTCGAAGGATATTGCCAATAAACGACAGGTTTTTCGTAACGGGCTGCTCTATACGTTGGGGCGTATTGTAGCCTATTCGCTATTTGGTATAATCTTGATTGCAGTTTTGCGTCAAGGAACAAGTCTGTTCGCTATTGAAAAAGCATTGGGGAAATGGGGTGAATTGCTGCTTGCTCCGTTACTGGTGTTGGTTGGGCTTTTCATGCTTTTCGGTTCTCGGATTAACCTGCCGAAATTCGGATTTTCAGGAAACGGTGAACGAATCACCCGACACGGTGGATGGGGAGCACTCCTTTTGGGGATGCTGTTCGCACTGGCCTTTTGTCCTACCAGCGGCATATTCTATTTCGGGATGCTGATTCCGATGTCGGTTGTTGAAACGGGAGGCTATCTTTTGCCTGCAGTGTTTGCTGTTGCCATTGGATTGCCCGTAGTTGTTGTGGCTTGGCTGTTGGCCTATAGTGTTGCTGGAGTAGGAAGATTCTATAATCGAATACAGAGCATTCAACGTTGGTTGACTCGTATTGTAGCTGTTCTATTTATAGTGATTGGAATTTTTTACGGTATCATTTATTTCGGTTGAGATGAAAATCCTGATCTTATGTACGGGCAATAGCTGCCGCAGTCAGATGGCACATGGTTTTATGCAGTCATTCGATCATAGGCTGCAGGTATTCTCTGCAGGAACTGCTCCGGCAGAACGAGTTAATCCACGTGCCATTGCTGTAATGTCGGAAATCGGCATAGATATCAGCAGTCATACTCCCCACCATATAACTGAATATCTCGGGGAGAGGTGGGACTATGTGATAACGGTCTGTGGCGGAGCCAATGAGAGCTGTCCGGCTTTTACGGGATGTGTCGGACATCGAATACATATTGGGTTTGATGATCCTTCTGATGCTACGGGTACACAGGAGTATGTATTGAATGCATTTCGTAAGATTCGGGATGAAATACACCGAACGCTGTTTGAGTATTATAACAACAATATTGCATCACAGTTATGATTCAAAAATTTGCCGATTGGCTTGTTTACGATCTGTTTGGATTGGATGCTGCTACGCATTTGGGCAGTGCTGTCAATTTCTTTTTTTATGATAGTATAAAGATCATTATTCTGCTGTTTTGTATCAGTGCAGTGATGGGTATTGTGAATGCCTATTTTCCGATAGATCGGTTACGGCGTTACCTTACAACACGCAAATTATACGGATTTCAGTACCTTTTCGCTTCATTGTTCGGGGCTATTACTCCATTCTGCTCCTGTTCGTCGATCCCTCTCTTTATTGGGTTTGTGAAGGGAGGTATTCCGTTGGGGGTTACATTTGCGTTTTTGATTACCTCCCCACTGGTCAATGAGGTTGCGGTAGCCATGTTTTTGGGATCTTTTGGCGTACGAGCAACGGTGATCTATGTTGCGAGTGGTATCCTTCTCGGTACAATCGGTGGATGGATTCTCGGACGATTCGGGTTAGAACGCTATTTGTCGCCGTGGGTGCAACAATTACAGTCCAATTCCGTAGAGCAGTCTGCGGAGTGGGATGGTGCACAAACACCTTTCCTGAAAAGAGTACCGACCATTTTGCATGATGCATGGAAAATTGTCAAAGGAGTTATTGTGTACGTGTTAATCGGTATAGGTGTTGGTGCTGCTATGCACGGCTATGTTCCGGAAGGTTTCTTCGAACGGTATATGTCTCAGGAGAATTGGTTCGCTGTTCCTTTGGCTGTTATATGCGCCGTGCCGATGTATGCTAATGCCGCAGGTATTGTCCCTGTTATCCAAGTGTTTGTCGCAAAAGGCATTCCACTCGGTACGGCTATCGCTTTTATGATGGGCGTCGTCGGATTGTCTCTTCCCGAAGCAACCATGCTCAAAAAGGTGATGACCTGGCGTTTAATCGGTATCTTTTTTGGGACCGTAACGTTGTTTATTATTCTCTCGGGATATCTGTTCAATCTGATCCTGTAAAAGTTGCTGAAATACGCTAATTAGTATCTTATATGGTCTTTTGAAAAATCTGTATCTTGGATTTAGTCGTTTTCACTGCCTGCTGAATCAATAGGATCGGATGGCGTGTTTTGGTTTAGCACTTTTGTTTGATCTTTTGTTGCGGTGCATGTAGATGTGGCAGAATGCTGGTACATTTCAAATTACTCGGTGCAATTCGGTTTTGTGCAGACGGATAATTTATTTGGATCGTTGTGGTTATTCTATTGTGTCAGTTGAAGAGAATATTAGGCCCGCAATTTGATCTGTTTTGAGGGGTGGCTTGTACAAGGGGGGAAGCATTACCATGACTGAGCGAGGCGAAATGCATTTCACGGCAATAGAATTGATAACTCAGCTACTTCTACCAAACGCAAACGTGAGAAAAGGTAAATCTAAAAGACAAGCGTGCTCTTAGCGTCCGTGGACAATGCTTTATCTTCATTTGCATTCTCTTATTCACTGAGAAACGCATCGGCTTCTACAATTTCAATCTCTCCTTCATCTACTGAAATTCGTTCAGAACGGTTGGGGGTGACAATTACCCCTCGCTGTACCCCTGTCAATGCCATGGCTGCGCGTAACCCATCGATCTTGTTTTGTAACAGATCGGGGTCGTCTGCCTCCCAGCAGGCCTGTACGCATAACGTCAATAACCCGTCTCCAGAAGCGACAAAATCGCATCCTCCCTGTTCGGATGTGTAACAAATTGAATCGTATTGATTTGCTATATGATTATATATCAATGTGGAAAATAGAGATTCACGAGACAATTCATCAAGCGATAAAGCTATTGCCATAGCCGTATCCACTGCATAAACCCGTCGTGGATTAACCGCCTGACGTCCCGGTGTCGTTCCCAAAATCGGTACAAACGACACCAAACCTGCTCGTTCTAAGTGTTCCATATGTTCGGTGACGGTGCTGACTGCTTTTACTTTTAGTTGATTGCGAATAGCATTGGCAGTAACCCCGGTGCCTGTAGCTGTTAAGAGGTGGAGGGCAATCCGAGCCAGGGTAACCCGATCTCGAACCCCTTTGGCAATTAACACATCACGATTGACGATTAAATCATAAAGTGACAATAGTGATGCCGTTCGTCCCGGTTTGCAACACTCCGGGAAAGCTCCTCTCAACAAATACTCTTCGACAGCCTCTTCTCCTCCTCTTTTGTGTGTGGCTTCGAGAAATTCAGAATAACTGAACAAGCCGACTTTTCGTATGATATACTGAGATACCTGTAACGGATCCTCGACCAACCATTCGCCTGCGGCCATTGCTTGCTGTCCGCGTTGAACGGCCAGCATTGTATCCAGCGAAACCGTAGCAACTACTTTTATGCCCTCAGCTAATTTTTCTGTTACAAAAGGTACCCATCCCTGAGCCTGATCCAATTTGTCCAATAGCAATATCCCCTTGCCTGATTCTGCAATTAATGCTGAGAGTTTAATAAAATCGCCTGAATCAAACCCTGCCAGTCTGGCATCGGAAAAATCGGTATACCAAGCCTGTGGATAGTCATTTTCGAGCATTTGCAGCAGCAAGGTGCTTCGACCACTGCCTCGCACTCCTCCAATTAGTAGAGCACGGTCGGTCAAATAGGGCATCGTTGGAAGCATATGCCGCAGTTGACCGCTATTCCGATCTTCCAAACCTTTGCGCTGTTTTAGCACGATTTTCGCAAGAGTAGACTTAGGGATCATAACGTAAAACGGTGATTGGAACTATTGATTTTACAAAAATATAAATTTGTATTTTATTAACAAATATTGTTAAGTGAGTTAATGGCATACAACAGAAAACAATAAAAATTATCGCTGAATAGCCTCTGAGTAAGGATTAACACTTCCTTAACAACATTTTGAAAATTAAGCCCTACCTTTGACGAGAAATCATGGAAATCACAATCGGAATGAAACGAATTCTGCCGACTTTGCTGATGAGCGGATTGCTTTGTATGTTGTTCGCAACCCCTGATGCAGCACAAACTGAAAATTCAACTCTACATCCCGAAGCAACGCATGGGGTTGCTTTATGGGGCAAACATTCCCGCGAAACGACCCATACTTCCCAGAAAAAAGAACAAACTTCATTATCCTACAAAGAGGAGCACATGGATACTGCGCCGGAAGTGAATGCTGAGGTAGCTACATTTCGCAGTGTCGCTCTACCACTTCAAAACGGTCAGTCGGATTCGACTCTTCGACAAGAGTTTGATGAACAGTCGTCTCTGCAAAAAGAGAAAAATAAAAAATTAAAAGGGGAAGAGTCCAAAAAACATAAAGATCAAGATGATGAAGATGAGGACGATGATGATGTCTCAAACAAACATCAGCGTCAACAAAAACACGATAACGAGGAGAGCAAAGTTGTCAACAATGCAACTGAAATAAAATTAGACACAACGTCGTCATCTGACGCTGAAGAAGAAGTAGAAGCGGATCTGGATCGTGATGACGAAGAGGAGGAGGAAGAAGAGAAAAAAGAGGTGTCGTATGTTCCGCGTGTCGATGGTGCTGTAAAAGCCAAATTGGAGGTGAGCCTTTATGATGGAGAGTATCGGTTCAATGTCCGGAATACTCGTTTCGGTGTCTCTGGTAATGTGAGTCCCAATATGTTCTATCGCATTCAGGTCGATTTCAATAACGAAGGTAAACTCAACATTCTCGACTCCTATGTCGGTTATCGGACAGGAGGTCTCGATATTCGTTTGGGGCAGCAGCAATACCACTTTAGTACCGAATTGGACCGAGGTCCCAACACCAATATTTTTGCAAACCGCTCTTTCCTGGCTAAATATTTGACCAGCTATTATGGCAGTGAATTGTCAGGGACAAATATTGTCAATTATGTGAATACACTCGGTTCCCGAGATTTGGGTTTGATGACCACTTATCAATTCAAAAAAGGGCTTCCGATACCGATTAAGCTCTATTTTGGTATTTTCAATGGATCAGGTATCAACAATCCCTCATGGAACAAAACGGTCAATCTTATCGGACGCGTGGAGGTCGGTACAGCCGATGCATTCCGTGCGGCTGTAAGCTATTACAATGGGTCTGCTCCCCGTCATCAATTTGTAATCGATCGTAACGGGACACAAGTAGAAGAGTATCTCAATCAGAAGCTGAACATGATTGGGACGGAACTGCATTATGTCAACGGCGGTTTCTTCATCGAAGGAGAGTTTGCTCGTCGATATTTACAGACCAGAATTGAAGATGATAAACTGAATACGGTGATGACTGCCGCATTGGTGCACAGTTATTATCGTTTTGAGATGCCGCATCGTTTTGTTTTGAACTATATTGCACCGATGCTTCGTTGGGATATTGGAAACAATATGGATTATCTCAATACGTTGACCTCTTTACGGGAGACGGTGGATGCCAATCGTATTACGGTAGGAGTGAATTTCGGCTTTGGTAAAAAACTGATACATTCAGAATTGCGTCTGAATTACGAGAAGTATTTTGTCGGTAACCAGCCGGATGATTTCCCCTCCAACAAACTGCTCCACGATAAGTTTACATTGGAGGTTGTTGCAGCTTTCTAAAATTGGAGGGCTCATTTCCTATTCTCCCTCTTTTATCTGATATTTCTCGCGATAATTCTGCCTTAATGTCAGGCACATTGCCAGGGCTTGAAGTCGTGATGCTTGGGAATGAGTGCGCTGTTGATGATCCTGGTAGATTCAAACTGGACAACCACCTATTGGATTGTTGATAGGGTTGTTAAAGAAACTCTTTTAGTTGCATCCAGTGTTCCAATTTTTGCGCAAACGCCATGGAGGCATAGGCAGGACTCGTCGAGGGTAAATGTAACAAAGGATACATGGCACGATCTTGCGTAATGCACCATTGTGTCAGCTCTTTTTCGATATGTCGGCGAAAAAGTCGATAAGCAGGTTGCCCATTGAAAGCCAACGCACGAATCGACAGAGTCGATTTTAATAATGAAACGATTTGGTTAGGGTGTTCGCATAGAATATTACTATCCAAACTTCCTTCTCGTTCACAACTCTGGCATACATCCCATAGTGCGATCCCATGCCGCAACAACATCAATTTGCGAGCCTGATACTCTTCCGGTAATGTTTCTTCGGTTAAGGCTGCCATAATTGGCCAAAAGGCATTGCGCGGATGACCATAATATTGCTGTTTTTGCAAAGAGGCGACACCCGGCATGGTCCCCAACACTAAAACTCGGCAATCTCCGTCTACTACTGGTTCAAACCCCGATAATCTCATTCTTTGTGCGCTTTTTTCAATATGCAGATTCTATCGATCCTCAAAAATAATAAAAGTGCTTTTGAAAAATTGGGGTGATCCTTTATCTTTGTTATAAACATACATCGCACTATGAATAAGAAAAATAGCAAACTAACACTTACTCGTCGTGACTTTTTGAAAAGCTCAGCTGTCGGAGCTTTGGGGGCTATGGTCGCACCCTCTCTTTTAACGACCGGTTGCAGCTCTTCGTCGGACGATACTAAACTTTATCCCGATGCCCTGATTCCCGAGATGTTGCCTCAGGCACCTGACGGACGACCATTGAAAGCCGGTCTGATTGGATGTGGCGGACGTGGAACGGGAGCAGCCGTCAATTTCCGCGATGCCGGAAATGGACTTACCGTTACCATGTTGGCCGACATCTTCCCGGATAAGATGGCTCAATGCCGTAAAACGTTGAAGGAGTATAATATCGAAGTGCCGGATGAAAACTGTTTCTTAGGTTTTGATGCATATAAAAAGGTGATCGACTCGGATGTCGATGTGGTTTTGCTCTGCACCCCTCCGGTTTTCCGTGCTCGTGAGTTTGCCTACGCGGTTGAAAAAGGCAAACATGTGTTCCTCGAGAAGCCTTGTGCAATCGATCCGGTGGGAGCCCGCTCTATTCTCCGGAGTGCCAAATTGGCTGAGCAAAAAGGACTCTCGGTGATTAGTGGTACCATTCGTCGTTCACAGCGCGACTGTGTCGAAACTTTCCGCCGTGTGGCTGATGGTGCAATTGGTGATATCGTTTCAGCTCAAGTGATTCGTAATGGAGGAACTCTTTGGCACAAAGATCGCCAGCCCGGATGGAGCGATATGGAATATGTCATGAGAAACTGGCCAAATTTCTGTTGTATCTCAGGAGACCTGCTCACCGAACAGTTTATTCATGAAATCGATATGATGTCGTGGTTCCTCGGTGACCGCAAACCGTTGCGAGCAATTGGCTATGGAGGCCGTCAGCGTCGTGTGACCGGAGATGTTTACGACTTTTTTAGTATCCAATATGTTTATGACAATGAAATACGCACCAACTGTGCTTCACGTCAGATCGATGGTTGTGACAACGAACTGTATGTAATGGTTTATGGAACGAAGGGCTCGACCAACTGCTTCGATACCATATACAATCTGGATGGTTCCATTGCATGGAAGTATCCAGCTCCCAAACCTGATGATCCTGATCAAACGTGGGCTGTTAAAAACCCATATGTGCAGGAGCATATCCGTTTGGTGACGGCTATCCGCAACAATGAGCCGATCAACGATGTGGAAACCCATGTACAATCGGTAATGATGGCCATTATGGGACGTATGGCTGCCTATACAGGCAAGAGTGTTACTTGGGATGAGATTATGGCTTCGGATTTGGATCTCTCGTTGGAGAATTACGAATTCGGTCCTTTCCCGGGTGGTGTTAATGAAATTGTCCCCAAACCGGGTAAAGATCCAGAAGAGAAAAAAGCGTAAAACGATAACGAACCTATCTTTTCTGAAAAGAATGGCTAGTTAACAGGTAACCGTTTATTTCATATTCAAACAAGGCTCCGTGTTGCACACACGGAGCCTTGTTTGTTTTTGGCGATTATAATTATAAATGTCAAACGCACATATCAAGACGATTGCATTGGGACTGATCTGTGTGCTGTGATATGCGATGCAGGCGCTCAATATGAAGTTCCCAACATGGGCACCAACGCACTTCCTCATTTACTGCACCTACAATGCCGAGTGAGTACGTAACATGGATAACTTATCTTTTCTTTAAATCGGGGAGGAACCAGGTAACCAGTCCCAATAAAGGCATATAGGCACACACGTGGTAAACTGCATCGATGCCAAAATGGTCAGCCATATTGCCTAACACTGCCGAAGCAATTCCTGCAACGCCGAAAGCAAAACCAAAAAAGAGACCCGAAATCAGTCCCAATTTATTGGGCAGTAATTCTTGTGCATAAAGTAAAATTGAAGGGAATGCCGATGAAAGCATAAACCCGACACAAAAACTCAATACAACGGTCCACCCCAGCGATGCATAGGGCATTAATAGGCTAAACGGTGCGGTGCCGAGAATCGATATCCAGATTACATATTTTCGACCGATTCGGTCTCCTACTGGGCCTCCGATTAGGGTCCCGGCTGCCGTGGCGAACAAAAATACAAACAGAAATACCTGCGACATCTGTACGCTGACACCGAACTTATGTATCAGATAAAAGGTGTAATAGCTTGTCAGACTGGTCATGTAGATGTATTTCGAGAAAATCAAAATCATCAGGATAACGATTGCAAAGATGGTCCATCCATTCGATAAAGGCATTGGATGGTGTATTCCCGATTCAGCGGGGTGCCATTTTGCACGCCGAAGGAAGGCCTTATACCAACGACATACGGGGATCATCACCAATATGGTTGCTATGGCGACAAAAGCAAAATAGGCGATATTCTCCCGTCCGTAGGGGGCGACGAGCAGTGCTACCAATAATGGTCCGAATGAACCGCCCAAGTTGCCACCTACCTGGAATACCGATTGGGCAAAGCCTCGTTTACCTCCGGAGGCCAAAGATGTAATTCGTGAAGCTTCAGGGTGGAGGACTGATGATCCGACTCCTATCATGAAGACCGCGAACAGCACCCAATGGAGATTAGGTGCAAAGGCCAACTGCACCATTCCTACCAAAGTAAATGTCATGCCGGCAGGTAATGACCAAGCAAAGGGGTGTTTGTCGAAAAAGAGACCGGCCACCGGTTGAAAGACTGAAGCTGCCAACTGGTAAACTAAGGTGATGAGGCCGATTTGCCCGAAGGTTAGCGCCAGATTGTCTTTTAGCAAAGGGTATGATGCAGCCAGAATAGCTTGCAACAGATCATTGAGGCAGTGCGAAACGCTGAGGCCCACCAAAACAGGCATAGCCACTTCTGCAGCTGTAAATTGGGATCTACGTATCATGGCATTTACAAAAAGCGGACAAAGATCGCCAAAATAATCGGGAAACCAATCAAACTTGCCTGCTATATGTTCAGATTGATCTGTACATCGAAATCATTAATACGTGAGAACTTTTTTGATGATTATGACGTATTAAGTCATAGCCTTTGTGTCAAACAAGCCAATATGCCAGGTGAATGTGTGTCTTCGTTTATATATGATATATGCAAATGATTCCGCTGTATATTAAAAACTATTTGATTATTAAGTAACTATGTGGCGTATTCTGCGATGCGGAATAATATAAATCAGATGGAGCTCTGCTCTGATTTGGTATTTGAGAAACCCAGTATTGTGTGTCATGCAGAAATACGACAGACCTACACTCAATTTTCATGAATGTCTATTAAAGAGGGCGTTGAAAAATTTAAAAGTTGCAAATATTAATCAATAAAAGTGTGGAAGGTCGCTGTTAATATGTGACTTGTATTGTGCCTTTCCCCATAATCAGCAAATAGGTGAGAAGCGATCGAAGGATATATGTGTTTTACATTATTGAATAGAATTGTGGGGTTAGAACGTTCTTCCTTGTTGTTAAGCGCATTGTGTAAAGTTACGGAATGGATTCAAATGGAGATGTCCGAAGTAATGTATCAGCCGGGAACGATTCACTCAAGGGCCATAATGGATTGGCTCTACAGTCCCTATTCCAATATACAGGCAACACAATCGGAGAATAATAGAATGTATATCGTCCGTCGGTAAGGCTTGTAATTATGGAAATATCGGCATGTCGCTCCATACGCTCGTCATAAATGAATTTCGACGAATAATAGAGATAACTGATGCTGCCAGAACGCGTGTCTATTTCGGTTTGTGGGCTTTGACATGAATCTTCGCATTCGGTTTGAGTCCTTGCGTCGAGTGTCATTTCATTCAACTCCATGAACCCTTCAGGGGTGTGTAAAACAGACTTTGCAGAAAAGAGTTCGTGTTTCCGAATCGATGCGTAAGGGATGGTGATACGTACAACCACCCAACATGAATCGTTGTTCTTTATCGCACGTTCGATTTCAAAACGAATCTGTGGACGCAAGAGTGGTTTTAATTTGCGATGCAGCTTAGCTTCTTCCTTCGTGCCTTGCCGTATGCTCTCGCTCGCAGCTATTGTCGTAGAGGTATGGGTATGCATGGGTCCGCAACTTAGGCACATCAATGCCCAAACAATACCTATCCAAATTTTTGCGTTCATGATTGTCTTCTTTGATTGTGTTAAAGGCTTTGGAGTGTACGTCTATGAATAATTAGCTTCCGCTCATACGCCCACTTTAAGGGTTATAAAGGGTGGTGATCGGTTTCACATTCCGTCAGCGATTGATCGTACCAAGTAGGTTTTGCAGGTACTGATGATTGGATGAGAAGTTGTGTGCAAGTGAATGGCGCAACCTTTACCATGAATAACGAACCCATGGGCTTTTTTCATCCGAAAGCAGTTCGTCAGCCCTGTTTTTTATTATGGAATTATAGGCCTTTCTTCCTCCCCACAGCGATCGGCCAATCACATAACTCATTGCAAATTCTTTCCAAGAAATGAACTCTTTGTGCGCTAGATCATTGGCCTTGTCAATATAGCTCCATGCCTCTTCTTCTGTCAGATAACCCATTTCACAACATGCGCGAGCTAAAAAACAGGCCCGGCCGGTATCCCAACCTGTTACTCCAAAATGTTGCAAATCCTCTCGCGATGTAACCACTCCACATGATACCAGTTCATCATAGGTCTCCTGAAGATTTTGAAATTGTGAGGTGATTTTATTGTAATCCTCTTGTGAGGTCATATTTTGCTGAAAAATGACATCCTGTTGTTTGGTATCCTGCAATGCAAAAGCTTGTAGAACATATGGATAATAATAGCGAAACCCTTTTGTCAGCAGGTAATTAAGTTCTTGATGTGCATCTTTCGTGCTCCAAATTCCCCACCATTGACCTAAAATTTCCGGTAATGTATCTTTGATTCCGGTTGTCATCGAGTTTTGATATGCGCCTTGCTGTGATGCATACAATGCTCCGATAGCGATTTTTTTACATTGTTGGTCATTGAGTAATGATTTTGGATTGATTCGAATCCCTTTAAATGTGCGAGAAATTTTACGTGTCCAAAAGACAATCTGCTTCCCTTTTTTGTAAAGCCAGATTACAAACCCAACAGCGACAATGGTCGCCATAATATAAAATTCATTGCTCATCTCTATGGGGGTTCTTAGTGATTTCGTGTATTAACACTGTGGGAGGGAAATATCTATTCGTTGAAGTGTTTCGCTGTTGACGACGCTTTAATACGTCTCTCTCCAGTTAATTCATCTGTATTGCTGGTGTATTGTTTCAGAAAATTACTATGAGAACGTTTTGTTATTTTAATATTATGTTAAATAGCAAAGTAATTCTTTGTGCAATCGTTACAGTAAGTGGAATAATGTGATTTTTCTTCAGACGCTTTGTAACAGTAAAGTGTAAAAAATGACTCCGCTTCGGGCAAATGATCGTCAACTTGCCAGCTGCGGAGTCTAATAATAAACTATTCGTCGAAAGTTACCTCGCCCTGTTCGTTGACAACAAACGGTACGGTATAGTAATTTGTCCAGACAGCACGCCCTTTTGTTTCAGGTGTCTCTCCTTTTTTCGTATAGTTTAGTTCAAAAGTAAGCTTCGTAATTTGATGCTCGGCCCGATACTCTTCGTCCCTTTCCCAAAGATCCACGCGGTCCAGACTGACCGGATCTGTCCTGAAACAGAATCGTTCAACCGATTTTACCTCATATTGATCACCCTCTTCATTCTGTGTGCAAAAAAGCTCGTCGGCTTCGGTGCCTACTTTTTGCAGATATGCCGCATCGATTTTATTCAGATCGATCGGTGTCGATTGTTCATATGCATGTAATTGTCGTTTGCTTTTGATTGGCTCATCAACGACAAATTCTCCATCCTCTAAGTGAATGGTCAGTGAAAAATCATTATTATTCTTGTCGATATAGCTAATGTTGATAGTACTTAATAAATTATCGAGTTTGCGATCTCGATCATCCTCTTGCCACTCCAGTCGGTAAATTTTGTTTTGTGTAGAATCTACGTTGGCTCGGACGAGTTCTTTCACTTTGGCAACTCCTTCGTCTGAGACCATACTTAGATGATTCCCCGATGAACAAGATGAAAGCATGCAACTTCCAGCCAAAACACCCAATAGGGTTTTAGTCAATTTTGTAATCATGATATTGTGGTTTAGAATGGTTATGCTTGTCCGATCAGGGAGCGGAACTCCTCAAATTGTTCCCAAGAATCGAAGTATTTGGTTTCAAAAACGATATACTTATCCGGCAAAGAGACTTTGCACTGATTCTCTTTTTCGTCGTCTTTGATGTAATTGATATCCGAGATCAGGAAGGAGTCATATTCAACCTTCCCTTTATTTACAGTAGGGAAGGTGACTCTTCCTCCGTTGATGGTGATTTGGGCTCCGTGAGCAATAAGCGCACGGGCCTTTCGCATACTGAAATAGGTGAATGTCAATAATAATACGCCTCCAGCAATCAAGATTGTAGAAAATACTGCCGGAGAGAGGATGTGTAACCTTCGGATGCGCAGTCCAAATGGGAAAATCGCAGGAATAACAATCATGCCGATACCGAAAGCTAAATTCGACAGTTGGTTTGTAAAAATGCTTCTTGGGGTGTAATTGAATGTTTTGTGAACACTCTCAAATTTCTGTTGTTCCATATTTATTACCGTTTGGTCACTTTTTGTTTTGACAAAGATAAAAGAAAATTGCAGAAAAATGACCAATCGGTCATTTTTCTGCAACAGTCATGGAAATTCTATCGATAACCTATTGAGTGATTCTCGATAAATAGATTGTGAATCAATAAAATAGTAATAGATGGAGCAAGGAGAATTGGTTCAAGATTATAACTTGATCCTGCAATAAATTTTTACAATTGGAGAGAGTTGGAGTGTGCTATTTTCTTAGTAGCATATAGATGTATTGGAAATGACGCTTCAGCAAAGCGGTGTCCAGACCCTGATTAAGTGACATTTCGTAAGAAAGTCCGACAAAGAGTTGACGAAATAAGGCAACAGCCTCATCCAAATTGGTGTTAGGATTGATTTCACCGTTCTCAATAGCATGACGGATAGCACTTCGCCAATATGTGTACTCTTTTTGGATGGTTTCATTCAATTTCCGTTTTCCGTCCGGATAATAAAACAGCACCTGCTGAAAAAGATGGAAGTAACCGGCATTGGCAGATTGTCCGGGCATGGATTCGTGACGGATATTCCCCAATTCTACAATCATACTCATAGTGCGCTGAACGCCTTCGATATATTTTTCTATAAAGTCGGCTAATGTCCCGTCCGAAGTTGCAAATTTATATTTGGGATCTTGGGCATTGAATAGGTATTTATCCGCAACAGCTATAAACAGATCAAGTTTGGTTGGATAATAGTTGAATATTCCAGTTTTTGTCAATCCGACCGTTTTAGCGATCATTTGTAGGCTAACCCGTTCGTAATTCATTGACATAAATAACTGAAGGGCACTTTGTAAGATTGCATCCCGATTCGTTTTCATAGAATCTGTTTTGATATCTCAAAGATATAAGCTTATTATGAAAAAAGCTCGTAATGTGAGTTTTGATTTTCTATTTTGAAGTTGGGAATGACACGTAAAAACTATTTATACTGTTGTGACCTGCACAGAGAATTCTGTTTAATTCAGTTTGTGTAAACGTATATATCAAGGGAAAATAGCTTTATGCAAGTATTTAAATAGGTATAAATCAAAAAATATTGTATTTTTGATTGCCGATTTATGGGAAAACACGGCCGATAGATAAATTTTTAGGATGTCGATCGGTGCCGAAGCGTCAGTCAAGATGGTGTGAGCAATCGCATTCCCACCAAATTCGGACCTGTAACTGCATATAATTTACTTAGATAAGTCAATCAAACAAAGTAAACAAGCAATGAAAAAAGTTGTAACCTTCGGAGAGATTATGTTGCGTTTGGCAACACCGGACTATCTGCGTTTTTGCCAGGCCAAAGAGTTTACCGCTACATTTGGTGGCGGTGAGGCGAATGTAGCCGTTTCACTGGCTAATTATGGTCTCAAACCTGAGTTCGTTACCCGTATGCCGAAGAACGATATTGCAGAGAGCTGCCTCAAAGAGTTGCATAAATATGGTGTGGGTACCTCCCATGTAGTTTATGGTGGAGATCGTCTGGGTATCTATTTCCTGGAAACCGGAGCTGTGGCTCGTCCGAGCAAAGTGGTGTATGACCGTGCTCACTCTGCTATCGCTGAAATTCAACCCGGCATGATCAACTGGGAAGAGGTGCTGACCGGTGCCGATTGGTTCCACTGGACCGGTATTACTCCGGCCCTGAGTCAAGGTGCAGCTGATGCCTGCCTTGAGGCGATCAAAACAGCCAATAAGATGGGGGTTACCGTATCGACTGACCTCAACTTCCGTAAAAACCTGTGGAAGTATGGTAAGACAGCTTCGGAAGTGATGCCGGCTTTGGTTGAGGGTTGCGATGTGATTCTCGGAAACGAAGAGGATGCTGAAAAGGTATTCGGAATCAAGCCCGAAGGATTTGATGTAACCACTACCGGTGGTAAGGTAAAAGCTGCTGAGTTCGAATCGGTTTGCAAACAGCTGATGAAACGTTTCCCACGTGCTAAGAAGGTGATCATCACCCTGCGTGGTTCTATCAACGCCAACCACAACACTTGGGCTGGCGTGCTGTGGGATGGTCAACAGCTCTTCGAGTCTCCTTCTTATGATATTACTCACATTGTGGACCGTGTCGGTGGCGGTGACTCCTTCATGGGAGGTCTGATTTACGGCTTGTTGACCTACACGGGTGATGACCAGAAGGCATTGAATTTTGCTGTAGCTGCCTCTTGCCTCAAACATACTATTTACGGTGACTTTAACATGGTAACCGTTCCCGAGGTGGAGAACCTGATGAAGGGTGACGGTTCAGGACGTGTATCACGCTAATCTTGTTGAGGCAATTGCCATAGGCAAGTAAGTTCTCGAACCTTGTGATCTGAGGGAAGACAAACGTGCTGATTTTGTGATCTTCTCTTGATCGGAAAGTTTGGAAATGAGCTTGGGCTGTCGCATAACAGATCGATGGTGACCTTTTCAAAAAAAGCATGTTTAGCATGGCCTGATGCTTGAACGTCATGTGACGTAAGTGTCAGTTCGTGTGGACATAAGAATAGTTGAATTGATAAACGACAATCAATACAATGGCAAAGTTTTCCAAAATTGAGGTGCTTTCGACAATCGCCTCGACAGGTATGGTTCCTGTTTTCTATAATAAAGATGTCGAAATTTCGAAAAATGTGCTCAAAGCGTGCTACGAAGGCGGCGTACGTGCATTCGAATTCACCAACCGTGGCGACCTGGCTCACGAGGTGTTCTGCGAATTGATCAAGTTTGCAGCCAAAGAGTGCCCGGAGATGATCCTGGGTGCCGGTTCTGTCGTTGACGCAGGTACTGCATCGCTCTATATTCAGTTGGGCGCCAACTTTATTGTTGGACCGCTTTTCAATCCCGATGTGGCTAAAGTCTGCAACCGTCGTTCAATCCCTTACACTCCCGGTTGTGGTTCGGTTACCGAGGTAGGTTTCGCACAAGAGGCAGGTTGTGACCTTTGCAAAATCTTCCCGGCCGGTAATGTCGGTGGTCCTTCGTTCGTGAAGAATATGCTGGCCCCGATGCCTTGGTCAATGCTGATGGTGACCGGCGCTGTAGAACCTACTGAAGAGAACCTGTCAGCATGGATGAAGGCAGGTGTTACCTGTGTAGGTATGGGGTCGAAACTCTTCCCGTCAGACGTGATTGCAGCCCAGAATTGGGGCGTGATTTCTGACAAATGCCACGAGGCGTTGGGTTATATCGCCAAATACCGTAAATAAATCCGTCATGGGCCTTGGCCCCCTGTCGGAGTAAGTTCATGTAAACCTTTTGAACAAAACATATGAAAGAAGTATTCGGTTATATCGTGGGGCTGGGTGCACCCGTGATGATGCCCATTATCTTTACTGTGTTGGGCGTTTGTATCGGCATCAAGTTTGGCAAGGCCCTCAAAAGCGGTCTGCTCGTCGGCGTCGGTTTCGTCGGTCTATCGATCGTTACGGCTCTGCTGACCAGTGCGCTTGGTCCTGCTCTGAATGGAGTGGTCGATATCTACGGGTTGCAGCTCAAAGTCTTCGACATGGGGTGGCCTGCTGCGGCCAGTATCGCTTACAATACCTCGGTAGGTGCATTTATTATTCCGATCTGCTTGGGTATTAATATCCTGATGTTGTTGACCAAAACCACCAAAACGGTCAATATCGACCTGTGGAACTATTGGCATTTCGCTTTTATCGGTGCGTTGGCATATTTCGCAACAGACAGCCTGTTGTGGGGATTCTTCGCTGCGATTATCTGCTACATCATTACGTTGATTATCGCCGATTTTACAGCGCCCCATTTCCAGAAGTTCTATGACAAAATGGACGGAATCTCGATTCCGCAGCCCTTCTGTGCAGGCTTCGTGCCGTTTGCTTGGGCTATCAACAAGGGCCTCGACAAAATCCCCGGCGTAAACAAGATCAATATCGACTCTGAAGGAATGAAAAAGAAGTTCGGTCTGATGGGTGAACCGCTTTTCCTCGGTGTTGTGATTGGCTGCTGTATCGGTGCTTTGGCCCGTTATGATCTGCCTAAGGTGCTGATGTTGGGAGTACAGATGGGTGCCGTAATGGAGTTGATCCCGCGTATTACCGGTCTGTTTATCGAGGGTCTGCTTCCGATCTCGGATGCAACAAAATCGATGATTGCACGCAAGTTCAAGAAGAGTGCCGGTCTGAATATCGGTATGAGTCCGGCGTTGGTGATCGGTCACCCAGCTACACTGGTGGTGTCTCTGCTGCTGATACCGGTGATTATTCTGCTGGCGGTTATTCTGCCTGGTAACGAATTCTTGCCGTTGGCATCGTTGGCTGGTATGTTCTACATCTTCCCTCTGATTTTGCCGATTACCAAAGGTAATGTCTTCAAAACTTTTGTGATCGGATTGATCTTGCTGGTGGGCGGTGTGTACATTGTAACTAACTTGGCTCCAGTATTCTCATTGGCTGCCCGTGATGTTTACGAAATGACTCAGGATGCTGCGGTGCGCATTCCGGATGGATTTCACGATGCAGCTGCTATCGACTTTGCTTCGAGCCCCTTCACCTGGATTATCTATCATCTGACCGTATCTATCAAGATCGTTGGTCCGATTGTTTTGGTACTGGGTACGCTGGGTTTGATGTTGCTCAACCGCAAAGCTATCCTCAAACAGAGCCGTCAGCACGAACAAGAGGCTGCAGGTGAGATTGAGGAGAAAAGTGAAACCGATGTGAAATAAGGAAGTTAATCCCAAATGCAATACAAACAATTAGAAAGAATCATATGAAAAGAGTATTTTTTATGCTGATCGCCGGTGTAGCCGCATTGTCGGCTTCGGCCCAGGTCAACTACAAGATTCAGACTGCCTGCAATCCGCAGGATGTGAAAACCTACGACACGGAGCGTCTGCGCAGCAGCTTCCTGATGGAGAAGGTAATGGTTCCCGATGAGATTAACGTGACCTATTCGATGTATGATCGTTTCATCTTCGGTGGTGCCATGCCGGTAAACAAAGAGTTGGTGCTCGAGACGATCGATCCGTTGAAAGCTCCCTATTTCCTCTACGCTCGTGAATTGGGTGTGATCAATGTTGGTGGTGACGGTATCGTAACGGTAGATGGCAAGGAGTACACGCTTCGTTTCCGCGATGCGCTGTATGTAGGTCGTGGTAACGAGAAGGTGACCTTCAAGAGCAAAGATGCTTCGAAACCGGCCAAATTCTACATCAACTCGGCTACTGCTCACAAAGCGTATGCAACTCAGCTGGTGACAATCGACGGTATCAAAGGTTCACTGAAAGCCAATTCATTCCCTGCGGGTAAACTCGAAGAGAGCAACGACCGTGTCATCAATCAGTTGATTGTGAAAAATGTGCTCAAAGAGGGGCCTTGCCAGTTGCAGATGGGCTTGACCGAACTGAAACCGGGTAGTGTATGGAATACCATGCCTCCTCATGTGCACAGTCGTCGTATCGAGGCTTACTTCTATTTCAACATTCCTGAGGGCAACATGATTTGCCATCTGATGGGTGAACCACAGCAGGAGCGTCTGGTTTGGATGGCTCCCGAGCAGGCAATCATGTCTCCCGAGTGGTCAATCCACGCTGCTGCCGGTACCAGCAACTACATGTTTATTTGGGGTATGGCAGGCGAAAACCTCGACTATGGCGATATGGATAAAATTACCTATCCCGAAATGCGCTAAATCAAGCAGATTCGCATATAAAAAAAACGGACGGTTAAATACCGTCCGTTTTTTATTATTGGATTGTGTGGCAATTTGCATGAGGTTGTGTTGCGCTTTTATATGCAGATTTTAGTTGTACAATCTAACAATGCGTCCTGAGACAGAGTTCTGTTGCTGTTCTGTTTGAGGCTTTGTCGTTTGTGTTCCGGGGCTTCGGCATTGCGTCGATCCTTAGTAAGGGGCGCGTGTAATATGAGATGTTTTGTTTCGTGTGAAGCCGATGATGAACTGCTATTTGGATCAATAAAAATCTTTTTTGCAGCGAAATCGAGCTAAAATTTGGTAATAATCGAAAAGAGTGTTACATTTGCACGCTGTTTCCAATGAAGGGACAGAGATGGTGGATGTAGCTCAGTTGGTTAGAGCGACGGATTGTGGTTCCGTAGGTCGTGGGTTCGAGACCCATCTTCCACCCTCGATCCTAAAAGAGTCTCGCTTGTTTGTGAGACTCTTTTTTTTGTTTGATGACGTTTGTTCATAGCCAGGGGTAGTGCGTTTCAATGCATTTGCTTGGACTATGGATTGAGTTGTAAAAAGCAATCAAGGTTTTCATAAATACTCAGCAAACAGATCTGCGAGAAACTATGCACCACTCTATGCGTGTGGATAATGTTTAGATGTGATGGTGTGATGCTTGCACAGATCAATTATGAAAAGCAGACAACCTAACGAGATGGTTATGGGTATTGTGCTGTTGAATTATAGTCAGGCGGAGTCTGGCCTACAGAATGAATAATCAGAATTGAGATATGACACAATTGGATGAATTTGCTGCTTTGGGATTGGACGAGAAGGTGCTTCCAGCAATCAAAGCGAAAGGTTTTGAAACCCCCTCCCCGATCCAAAAGCTGACCATTCCGGTCCTCTTGGATGAAGATCGACATAACGACCTGATTGCCCAGGCACAAACCGGAACAGGCAAAACAGCCGCATTCGGTCTCCCTTTGCTGCAACGGTTGACACCTAAGAAAGGTCCGGTTCAGGGGCTGATTTTGGTGCCGACCCGTGAACTTGCCTTGCAGGTGACCGAGGAGTTAATCTCGTTCAATAAATACAGTCGGCTGACCATTACGGCCATTTATGGCGGTGCATCGATCTCCGAGCAGTTGAGACGTCTGAAAAAAGGGGTTGATATTGTGGTAGGAACTCCCGGACGTATTCTCGACCATCTTCGTCGCGGAACGCTTGATCTCAAAGAACTGCAATATCTGATTCTCGATGAGGCGGACGAGATGCTCAACATGGGCTTTATTGAGGATGTGGAGGCGATTCTGGCAGAATCGAATGATTATCGTCGTATTATGCTCTTTTCGGCCACCATGCCGGCCCGTATTGTGGCGTTGTCCAAGCAGTACATGAAGGAGGTCGAGGTGCTGAAAGTGCCGAGCAAAGAGATGACTACCGACCTGACGGACCAGATCTATTTCGAAGTTCGAGACAGCGATAAATTCGATGCCTTGACGCGAATTATTGACGTAGAGGCTGAATTTTACGGAATTGTCTTTTGCCGAACAAAAGTGGCTGTGGATGAGTTGGTGACTCGGTTGACCCAGCGAGGCTATGCGGCCGAAGGACTGCACGGCGATGTTTCGCAGGCGCAACGGGAAAAGATCCTGAAAAAGTTTAAAGATAAACAGGTGATCATTCTGGTGGCTACCGATGTGGCCGCACGTGGAATCGATATCAATAACCTGACTCACGTGATCAATTATTCGTTGCCGCAAGATTCTGAATCGTATGTGCATCGAATTGGCCGTACAGGTCGTGCCGGTAATACGGGAACGGCGATTACCTTTATTTCGAGCTCCGAATATCGTCAGTTTATGATGATGCAGCGTGAGATCAAGGTTGATATCAAAAAGGTACCGATTCCCACTGCGCAGCATGTGGTCGAAATCAAGAAAAACCGCATCAAGGATGAACTGGCAGAGATCATCGAGAATGAGAACTATACCGAATACACGAAAATGGCTGCCGAATTGTTGCAGGATCAATCTCCTGAGGTGGCCATGGCAGCTCTGTTGCGTTTAGCCTTTAAAAATGAGCTGGAAGAGAGCAACTATCCGGAGATTCGTTCGATTCATGTCGATCGTCGGGGAACAGCCCGTCTGTTTATTGCGGTCGGTAAGTTTGACGGTTACGATGTGCGTAAGTTATTGCGGCTGCTTAAACGAGAGTGTGGATTGACCGACAGTCAGATTGACGATGTCCGGGTATTGGATAGCTTTTCATTTGCCACGGTTCCCTTTGAGGAGGCCAAAGAGGCCATTCGTCGGCTGAACAGCATCCATAAGGGTGGACGCCCTATTGCCGAAATTGCACAGAATGGACAGGAGGGCCAGAGTCGTACTTCGGGATCGCGTCGTGCTCACCCGAAAGATCAGGCTAAGAAAGGCGGTCGGGAGAAGCGTCGGGCGGTTGCTCCGGCTCAACGATCGCGAGGTGCTGATAAACAGTCTCGGAACGATGAAATGTCGGATGGAGATCGATTCTCGCGTCGTGCTGGATCGGATCGTGTTACGCGAGGAGAGCAAGCGGAGCGCAAGTCGCGTACTCCCAAAAAGAAAAAGGGAGAGGATTGGAAAAATGATTTTGCGGAGTTTTTCGCTCAGCAGGAGCAGCAAGGATGGGGCGGAAAAGGAGGCTCCGATCCGCAGTTGTCGCTGTCTAAAACCAGGAAAAACAAAGACCGTTAATTGCTATTCATTGACGATATGAATGGAGCGGTATAGTTAGGCCCACAAGAAGGCGTAGTACATAAAAGTATCAGCCCTGATGGATAGTTATATTGATGGACTGGTCTCCTTATGGGTAAAAGCGTTGTGGACACTGTTGTTTATGAATGGTCTGCAATAACGGTTGAGGGTTAGTCCGAGAGATTTACTCCAAAACAATAAAAGTGACAAAGTGGCAGGGAGTGTCAGTGTTGACGGTAATCCCTGCCATTTTTTCGTGTCTGACCGGCCATTTCACCCGTCCGGATATGCCAAAATCGGTTTGGCACATATTGTGATAAGGTAGTGTCTGCATTCGGATTCTTAGTCCGGGCATCCGCACAGTAGCGGATCCGTATTTGAACAACCTTAAAAAAATAGAACAATGACAGTAAAACCTTTAGCAGATCGCGTTCTGATCGAACCGAATCCAGCAGAAGAAAAAACAGCAGGCGGACTCTACATTCCTGATACCGCAAAAGAGAAACCTCTGGCAGGTAAAGTAATTGCAGTAGGTCCCGGTACCTCTGATGTAAAAATGGAGGTGAAGGTAGGCGATCAGGTTCTCTATGGCAAATATGCCGGTACCGAAATCACTATCGACGGTAAAGATCTGCTGATTATGAAACAGGGCGATATTCTCGCTATTATCTAATCTGTTCTTAACGTAAATTTAGAAAACCATGGCAAAAGAGATTTTATATAACGTAGAGGCTCGCGAACAGCTCAAAGAGGGTGTGGATGCGTTGGCCAATGCAGTGAAAGTAACCCTCGGCCCGAAAGGTCGCAATGTAGTTGTTGACAAAAAATTCGGTGCACCCCACGTTACCAAAGATGGTGTTACCGTAGCTAAAGAGATCGAATTGGAGAACCCAGTTGCCAACATGGGTGCTCAGATGGTTAAAGAGGTGGCTTCAAAAACTGCTGATGATGCAGGTGACGGTACCACTACTGCAACCGTATTGGCTCAGGCTATCGTAGGTGTAGGCGTTAAGAACGTAACTGCCGGTGCAAATCCGATGGATCTGAAACGCGGTATTGACAAAGCGGTTGCTGCTGTTGTCGAGAACTTGCGCAAACAGAGCCAAGAGGTCGGTGGTGATATCAGCAAGATTGAGCAGGTGGCTACCATCTCTGCAAACAACGATAACAACATCGGTAAACTGATCGCTGAGGCGATGAGCAAAGTCAACAAAGAGGGTGTGATTACCGTTGAGGAGGCTAAAGGTACCGATACTCATGTAGATGTTGTTGAGGGTATGCAGTTCGATCGTGGTTACATCTCTCCTTACTTCACGACCGATGCAGAGAAGATGGAGGCTGTTTTGGAGAAACCGCTGATCCTGGTTACCGATAAGAAGGTTTCTACCATGAAAGAGTTGATGGGCGTTTTGGAGCCTGCTGCTCAGAATGGTCGTGCCCTGTTGGTTATCGCAGAGGATGTTGATGGCGAGGCTTTGGCTGCTTTGGTTGTCAACAAACTGCGTGGTGCCTTGAAAATTGCTGCCGTTAAGGCTCCGGGCTTCGGTGACCGTCGTAAAGAGATGTTGGAAGATATCGCTATCCTGACCGGTGGTACCGTAATTTCAGAGGAGCGCGGTATCCGTCTGGATCAGGCAACTCTCGATATGCTGGGTAGCGCTGAGAAGGTGATCATCAACAAAGAGAATACTACCATTGTTAACGGTCTGGGTGATAAAGAGAACATCGCAGCTCGTGTAGCACAGATCCGTAAACAGATGGAGAAATCAACTTCTGACTACGATAAAGAGAAATTGGCAGAGCGTTTGGCTAAATTGGCCGGTGGTGTTGCCGTTCTCTATGTAGGTGCTGCCAGCGAGGTTGAGATGAAAGAGAAGAAAGACCGCGTTGATGATGCATTGGCCGCAACTCGTGCCGCTGTTGAAGAGGGTATCATCCCGGGTGGTGGTGTTGCCTACATCCGTGCCGTTGCTGCTCTTGAGGCGATGAAAGGTGATAATGACGATGAGACAACCGGTATCCAGATTGTTAAACGTGCAATTGAGGAGCCGCTGCGTCAGATCGTAGCCAATGCCGGTGGCGAAGGTTCTGTAGTTGTAGCTAATGTGAAAGCTGGTAAAGATGCTTACGGTTACAACGCGCGTACCGAGACTTATGAAGATATGTTCAAAGCCGGTATTATCGACCCGACTAAGGTTGCCCGTGTAGCTTTGGAGAACGCTGCTTCTATCGCAGCCATGTTCCTGACTACCGAGTGTGTATTGGTTGAGAAGAAAGAGGAGAATCCTGCTCCTGCAATGCCGCAGGGCATGGGTGGTATGGGCGGCATGATGTAGTCCATACTTGTAAGGAACAATTCCGATAAATGTGACGGGCGCTTTCCCCAAAGGGTGAGTGCCCGTTTTTTTGTGCTGTTGTTGACCTGTTGTTGTCCGTATAGAATTCTTACTTATTGTCGGATCGTAACAGATAGAGTGTCACGATAAAGGTGGTTTAAATGGAAGTCTTAGTTGACGCTGTTATTTTGGGCGATCAGGATAGTCAGGTAAGGAGCACAACGTTCTGAGAAAAGCAAGGCACGTCTTTTATCGGAATGAGGAGGTTATTCTTTATGACTCTGAGATGGCCAAAAGAAGGTTAAGAACTCATGACTATCATGTGCCGCCTCAATAGTTAGACCATAGAGAAGAAAGATAGATGGATATTGTAGCCTAAATTACTATTCAGCTGTGTGGCCGAATAGCGTGCGTGCCAGTTCCTCGATCTTGTTGATATAGATGATTTCGATCCCTTTGGGTGGTTTGGGCAGACTCTTGCGGAGATAGCCCGATACAATAATACGTTTGAATCCCAAACGAGCTGCTTCACTGATGCGTTGTTCACTGCGTGGGGCCGGACGAATCTCTCCAGATAGGCCTATTTCTCCTGCACAACAGGTCTCCCGGTCCAGAGGTCGGTCGAAATAGGAGGAGAGAATCGCTGCAACAATGCTCATGTCGAGTCCCGTATCGCTGATTTTGAACCCTCCGGCAAAGTTCAGGAAGACATCCTTGGTGTACATCTTCAGCCCCACACGACGCTCCAAAACCGCTAGAAGCATATTCAAGCGGCGAGAATCGAATCCGGTCGCCGATCGTTGCGGAGTCCCGTAAGCGGCTGTACTGACCAGGGCCTGGGTCTCGATCAGGTAGGATCGGGCACCGTCCACAGCCGCTCCTACGGCAATGCCACTCAGCGGCTCATCGTAATGGGAAAGCAAGATCTCCGACGGATTGGTCACCTCGATCAACCCCTCTCCGCGCATCTCGAATACACCGATCTCGAACGTGGCGCCAAAACGATTCTTAATACTGCGCAGAATGCGGTAAATGTTGTTGTTGTCCCCCTCGAACTGTAACACTACATCGACAATGTGTTCGAGAATCTTGGGACCGGCAATGATGCCATCTTTGGTGATGTGGCCGATGATGATGACCGATGTGTCGGTCTGTTTGGCATACTTCATCAGCAGGGCTGCACACTCCCGAATTTGTGAGACGCTGCCTGGTGATGAGTCGATCGTGTCGGAATAGATGGTCTGGATCGAATCGACAATCATCAGATCCGGAGTCAACTCCCCGGCCTGTCGTAAAATGTTTTCGAGGTTGGTCTCGCTATATATATAGCAGTTATCGTTATCGATACCGAGCCGTTCGGCGCGCATCTTAATCTGGTGCGGAGACTCCTCGCCCGAGACGTAGAGCGTCTTCATCCCGCCGGATTTCAGCGCGATCTGGAGCGAAAGCGTCGATTTGCCGATGCCAGGTTCCCCTCCCAACAAAATCATTGATCCACGGACCAGTCCTCCACCCAGTACACGGTTCATTTCTCCATTGGCCAGATCAATGCGGGTATATTCCTGTCGCTGAATCTCACGTACCAGTTGGGGTACGTTGCGTTGGCCAGTTAGTGCAAAAACGGGTTGTTGAGGCTCTTTGGTAAAAGTCTCTTCTATAAAGGTGTTCCACTCTCCACAAGAGGGACATTTCCCGACCCATTTTGCACTTTCGTAGCCGCAGTTGCGACAGAAAAATGCCCGTTTGATTTTAGCCATGGCGTAGGATACGTTTCAATGCTGCAATAAATTGGTCAATATCTTCGCGTGTGGTGTCGAATGAGCACATCCAACGTACCTCGTTGCGTTCCTCATCCCAATCGTAGAAGAAGTACTCTTTGCGCAACTCCTCGATGGCCGGTCGTGGTATAACTGCAAACAGACCGTTGGCCTGAGGATGACAAGAGAGTTTGACTTCGGGAATCTGCTCAATCTGCGAGGCCATGTAGGCCGCCATTGCATTGGAGTGGGCTGCCAGTTTGAGCCACAGATCATCCCGCAGGTAGGCTTCGAATTGTGCAGCGATAAAGCGCATCTTGGATGCCAATTGGGTCAGCTGTTTGCGTTCGTACATGGCGTTTTGCGAGAGCTCCGGGCGGAAAAAGAGGACCGCCTCCCCGATCATCATGCCATTTTTGGTGCCGCCGAACGAGAGCACGTCCACGCCGGTTCCGGTGATCAACTCTCGCGGTGTCGTTCCCAAAGCAACCAGGGCATTGGCCAGGCGTGCCCCATCCACATGCAGGTACATGTTGTGACGATGAGCCAGTTCGGCCAGTGCACGGATCTCATCAAGGGTATAGAGGGTTCCCAGTTCGGTTGGTTCTGAAATGGAGATCAGTTTGGGCTGGGCGTGGTGCTGGAAACCGAACCCATGTAGATGGTGACTGACCAATTCTGGTGTGAGTTTACCATCTGGTGTGGGGACGGTCAGTAGGGTACAGCCGGTGAGGGCCTCCGGGGCTCCGCATTCGTCAACGTGAATGTGGGCAGTGTCGGCGCAAATCACTGCATTGTAGCTGCGTGTCAGCGTCTTGATCGAAAGCAGGTTGGCACCTGTTCCGTTAAACACGAAGTAGACGTCGGGACCTTGATCGGCATCGTTCTTGAAAAGTTGTTGCAAAGCCTCTTTGGCACGTGCCGTAATGGCATCGTCGCCATAGGCAAAATCGTGATCCACATTGGCGGTGGCTATGGCCTCCAAAATCTGCGGATGAATTCCCGAATGGTTGTCACTTCCGAAACTGCGCATAGTGTATTTTAAGTATAAGAGTCTGAAACTTTACCGGGATACGGGAGTTAGATCCGTCCCACAGTAAACTTATCATTTAATAAAGAACCGGTAGATGTCGTTGCCGTTGGCAAAGAGCAGCAGCGCGATCAGGATGATAAAGCCGACGGTTGTAGCCCGTTCCATGAATTTGTCGCTCGGTTTGCGGCGGGTGATCACCTCTACCAGCAGGAAGAGCACATGTCCGCCGTCGAGTCCCGGAATGGGCAGAATGTTCATAAAGGCCAGTGCCACCGAGAAGAAGGCGGTAATGGTCCAGAATGATTCCCAATCCCAGGTGGTCGGGAAGAAGCTACCCAATGCCATGATACCGCCCAGCGATTTGTAGGCTTCGGTTTTGGGTGAGAAGAGCAGTTTGATCTGTTTAGCGTAGCCGACCATCTCCGTTCCGGCCCGTTTGATCCCTTGAGGAATGGCTTGCCAGAAGGTGTAACGGTGGGTGCTGATCTTGAGCAGCTCGTTGAGCGGTGCAACACGAACTCCGATAAGTCCCTCCTGAGAAACCTCTACGGGCAGGGTGATGATTCGGGTGATTCCGGCCGAGTCGCGTGCAATGCTCAAATCTACTTTTTGTCCCTTATGAGCAGCTAATTCTGTTTGGAATTGATCGAAATAACGCATAGCCTTTCCGTTGAATGCCACCAGCGTGTCTCCGGGTTGTAGTCCGGCTTTGGCTGCGCCCTGACCTTTGACCGTCTCCCCTACGACAAAAGGCAGGCGGAGTGTCATAAATCCCTGTGCATCGAGAATTTTGGCTGTAGCGGTTTCGGGCATGGTGATTCGAAGCGGTTTGCCATCGCGCTCTACGGTCACATATTTGGCTTGATCAACAATAATGGTCGGCATGATGCGGGCGAAATCCTCGATCTGTTTTCCCTCTACATCGATGATTTTATCACCATCCTTGAAACCGAACTCTTTCCCGACTTCGTTAAATACATAGCCGTATTTGACGTTTTTTGAGGCAATGTAATTGTCACCCCAGGTGTAACTGATACCAATATAGATGCAGAGGGCCAATACGATATTCATTACTACTCCACCCACCATGATCAGCAAACGCTGCCAGGCAGGTTTTGCACGGAACTCCCACGGTTGAACCGGCTGCTTGAGCTGTTCGGTATCCATCGATTCGTCGATCATACCGGCAATTTTGACATAGCCACCGAATGGGATCCATCCTACACCGTACTCAGTATCTCCCTTTTTGAATTTGAAGAGCGAAAACCAGGGGTTGAAAAAGAGGTAGAACTTCTCGACTCGGGTGCCGAACAGGCGTGCGAAGAGGAAATGACCTAATTCATGTATGATAACCAGAAGCGAAAAGCTCAGAATAAATTGCAGAATCTTGATGAGGATATCCATAAAAATCGAATAAATGTGTTTTCGTTTTAATTTTTATTTATCGAGTTAGGGTTTTGCAATGTTTGTATGAAACCCTAAGAGGATTGACAGAGTCTCTGTGTTTGAGCAACGATGGTTATTGGTTGCGTGGTTTTGTTTTGGGTTAGGCGGCTGCAATCCGACTTCTCGTAGCATTTAAGTAACAGTCTCGCTTGGCTTACCTGTGCAGCAGGCTTCGTGCGATCTCTCTTGCCTCTTGATCCGTTTGACGATATTCTTCCAGCGTAGGATGTTCGATGAAGGTGCTTTTAGCCAAAGTTGTCGTATTGATACGTGGAATATCGATAAAACGGATCTCTCCACCCAAAAAGGCAGCAACGGCCACCTCATTGGCGGCATTCAGGATGGCTCCGGCATTGCCTCCGCGACGCAGGCATTCAAACGCCAGTTCTAAATTTGGGAAACGGTTGGTATCCGGTTTGAAGAATTCCAGTTTGCCCAATGCCGGGAAATCAACCCGAGGTCCGGCCAGCGGCAATCGTTCCGGGAAGGATAACGCATATTGGATTGGCAGATGCATATCCGGTGTCCCCAACTGGGCTTTGATCGCTCCGTCTGCAAACTGGACCATCGAATGGATAACGCTGCGAGGGTGGATCACCACCTCAATTTGCTCAGGGCGCAGGTCGAACAGCCAACGGGCCTCAATTACTTCAAACCCTTTGTTCATCAAGGAGGCCGAGTCGATTGTCACCTTCGCCCCCATGTTCCAATAGGGGTGATTCAGCGCATCGGCTATAGAAACCTCTTCCAGTTCGGCGGCTGTCTTGTGCAAAAATGGCCCTCCAGAGGCGGTAAGAATGATCTTATCGATTGGGCTATGCTCTCCGACCAAACATTGAAAAATGGCCGAATGTTCGGAATCGACCGGAAGGATGGGGGCACGATGTTTGGCAGAGAGTGCAGTGACGATTTCACCGGCGACTACCAAACACTCCTTATTGGCCAAAGCAACCTTTTTACCGTGCTTCAGGGCACTGACCGTCGGAAAGAGTCCACTATATCCCACCAAAGCCATCACAACGGTATCGACGGCTTCAGAACATACTACCTGTTCGAGCGCATCGTTCCCCGCATAGACTTTTATCGGTAGGGAGCTTAATGCCTCTTTGAGAGGGGTATAATAGGTGTCATTGGCGATAACTACGCTGTCAGGCATAAATTCACGTGCCTGCTCAGCCAACACCTGCCATTGGTTGTTGGCTGTTAACGTAGTGATCTCAAATCGGTCGGGATAGTTGCGGACGATGTCGAGAGTTTGGGTGCCGATCGAGCCGGTCGAGCCCATAACGGCCAATCGCTGTTTGCGCTCCATGTCTTAAAATACGATATAACTTTGAGGATCGACAGGCGTGCCGTTGTGCCACAGTTCGATCTCGAACAGGTTTTTGTTTGAGGCATCGGGTTCGGCATTGCCCGTATAGCCGATAATTTCACCACTGCGTACGCGGTCTCCCACTTTACGCAGAACCTCGGTGTTATGCCGATAAACTGAGGTGAGGTTGTTGCTGTGCTGGATGAATAGTACATAACCGTCATCGGGTGTCCAAGAAGAGGAGATGACGGTACCATCCATGATGGCCATTACCGGCTGGTTGGCCGTGGTGGCCAATTTGATGCCGTAAGCGCCCTCTTTGGGTTCGAATTTGGAAATGACAACCCCTTTGACGGGAGTGAATAACTCCAATGCAGAACGCAGATTTTTGCGGGCTGCATCCGGGTTGTTCAAACTGTATGCACTGCCCGGTGTTTCGAGTTGGCTGCGCAGAATCGAATCTTCGATGATGGCTGCTACCGTGGGATTTTTGCTGCGGGCCACAGAGTCAGAAGCCTGAACATCATTCCGAGTGACCGGATTTTTACCTGCCATGATCAGAGCAATGTTTTCGTTGTAGATCTGCATGTTTTTGATCTCCTGCTCCAAAGAGTCGAGGCGGATGATATTCTCAATCAGCATGGTCCGCGACTTGTTGCCCGGATAGCCCGGTATGAAGTCCAAAATCGGCGTGTAGGCTACCGTCGTCGTGATGATAATGAAAAGAATTAATATCAATGCCAGCAGACCGGCCAACAGATTCAGCGGGCTGATGTACATATACCACACCTCATCGTCGGTGTGTTGGTTGTGAATACTGAGGCGATGCTTCTCACGCAGATGGTGAGTGAAATAGCTCCAGCTCTTTTTGAAATTGATCTTCACGGTTTTTGTTTTAACGGATTGCTCCGTAGAAGTTTTGGTCCGAGGCCAATGTCTGAACACTCATACGGACAGATTCGTACAAAGGTAATAAAATACTCCGGCTAAATCCATCTCTGAAGGGCTCCCAAGTGAATTATTTAACCGGAAAACAGTTTGAAAGTACGTTATAAAATGTAAATTTGCGTTAACTTTATATGAAATTAACGCCCCGTAGGACGGAATTATTTTTTTCGTTACCGGAGCTCGAAAAAGAATTCGTTATGGTTAAACCTACACTTTTAGTTTTGGCGGCTGGTATGGGGTCGCGTTATGGTTCTCTCAAACAGATGGATGGTGTCGGCCCCAGCGGCGAAGCAATCATTGACTATTCGATCTATGATGCTATTCGTGCCGGTTTTGGCAAAGTCGTATTTGTAATCCGCCATCTTTTTGAAAAGGAGTTCCGTGAAATTTTTACTCCTGAACGTTTCGGCGGAAAAATCGAAGTGGATTTTGTTTTCCAGGAACTTGATAAACTGCCCGAAGGATTTACTGTTCCCGCAGATCGTGTAAAACCTTGGGGAACCAACCATGCAGTGATGATGGCTGCCGAGGTGATCGACGGACCGTTCGCTGTGATCAATGCGGATGATTTTTACGGCCGTGAGGCTTACCAAACTATTGGAGACTATTTACGTTCGGTAGCCGGTCAGACCAACCACTATTGCATGGTTGGATATGAGGTTCAGAAGACCTTGTCGGATTATGGTGCCGTATCTCGTGCGGTTTGCGAGGTAGATGCTAATGATAATCTGACTTCCATGGTAGAGCGTACCTCGATCGAACGTATCGATGGGGTAATCAAATACAAAGATGAGCAAGGCGAACTCTGCCCGTTGGCCGATACTGCTCCTGTATCGATGAATATGTTTGGTTTTACACCGGATTATTTCGCTCATTCGAAAGATTATTTCACCTCTTATCTCACAGAGAACATTAATAATCCAAAATCAGAGTTCTATATCCCGACACTGGTCAACAAGCTGGTAGGTGAAGGTACGGCTCAGATGCGTGTTCTGCATTGTGCAGCACAATGGTTCGGTGTGACATACAAAGAAGACCGTCCTGCTGTGGTAGCTCGCATTCGCAAATTGGTGGACGAAGGTCTCTATCCTGAGAAATTGTGGAATTAGACCTGAACTCGAACCTAAAACCGAACAACATGAACAGTATCGAACAACAGATCTGGGGGTTTACTCCAGAAGGAGAGGCTGTCGTGCGTTATACGATGACCAATGCGGGAGGAGCATCTGTCGTATTGAGTAACATCGGAGCAGGAATCATTGCCGTGAATGTTCCTGACCGTAACGGCAAGTTGGCTAATGTGGCGCTCGGCTATGATCGTTTTGAAAGCTACTTTGGGGATGGCCCCTATATGGGTAAGACTCCGGGGCGTTTCGCAAACCGCATTGGCGAAGGGCGTTTTACGTTAGATGGCAAGGAGTACCGTTTGGCTCAGAATTCAGGCGGCCAGCATCTGCATGGAGGTTTGAAAGGCTTTGCCAATAAGGTTTGGACTGGCCGTGTCGAGACTGATCGGGTAGTCTTTTCTTTGGTCAGTCCTGATGGGGATGATAAATATCCTGGCGAGGTGACTGTTGAAGTTTGTTACGATTGGAACGACGACTGCGAATTGGAGATCACCTACTATGCCAAAACCGATGCTCCGACCATTATCAATTTGACCAATCACTCCTACTTTAACCTCAAAGGTGAAAGTGCCGGTCGGGCCATGGAGCAGGAGTTACAGCTCAATGCTTCGAAATTCCTTTGGTATGATAAAAACTGTATCCCGACCGGTGAACTGGTCGAGGTGAAGGGGACTCCGATGGACTTTACGACAGCAAAAGCATTGGCACGTGATATCGATGCCGATTATGAGCCGTTGAATATTGGTCATGGTTATGATCAAAGTTGGGCAATTGATGGCTATGAAAAGGGTAAATTAAGTGAAGCAGGCGTGCTTTCCGACCCGGAAACCGGCCGTCGCATGCGTATCTTTACGACCCACCCTTCAGCTCATGTTTATACAGGAAATTTCCTGCAAGGATGTCCTACAAGTATCAGCGGACATGAATATGCCAATCGGGATGGTGTAGCTATTGAGTGTCAGGGATATCCTAATAGCCCGAATCGTCCCAATTTCCCTTCTACTGTATTGCGACCTGATGAGCTTTACAATGAAAAAATCATCTTCCGTTTTGAAACGGATAACAAATAGTTATTGCAATCATTCAACCTAAAACTTAGCAAATGGAATCTGAAAAACACAAAAATTATGCGTTACCGATCATTGTCATGATCTTTTTGTTCGGTATGATCTCGTTCGTAACGAACTTGGCTTCACCGATGGGCGATATCCTGAAATATCAGTTCCAAGTTCCGAACTGGATGGGAACGCTGGGAGTATTTGCAAACTTTATCGCCTATGCCATCATGGGGTATCCTGCTGGTAACATGTTGCAGAAACTGGGCTACAAAAAAACCGCTTTGATCGCTATCGCTGTTGGCTTTGTGGGTGTCGGAATTCAGACCCTTTCTGGTACTGCACAGAGTTTTGGTGTCTATCTTTTGGGTGCCTTTATCGCTGGTTTCTCGATGTGTCTGCTCAATACGGTTGTCAACCCAATGTTGAACAAATTGGGTGGCGGCGGCAATAAAGGTAACCAGTTGATCCAGGCTGGTGGTTCATTCAACTCGTTGTGTGGAACTGCCGTAATCATTTTAACTGGTCTGTTGATTCCCGAGGGAATTAAAAATGCCCAGATCAGCAACGTCTTCCCGCTGATGTATGCTGCATTGGCTATCTTTGCTTTCGCATTTGTTGTGATTGCATTGACGAAAATCCCGGAAAATGAGCCTGCACCTGAGAAGAAGATCAAAGAAACTTCGAAATACGGGCCACTTTCATTCCGCCATTTTGTATTGGGATCTGTCGCGATTTTCGTATACGTAGGTGTTGAGGTAGGCGTTCCCAATATTTTGCAAAAATGGTTACAGAATCCTGATCTGAATGTATTGGGTGACGGCGTGAATGTAGAGGCTATCGCTGGATCTGTTGCAGCAACCTATTGGTTGTTGATGTTAGTGGGCCGTCTGCTCGGAGCCATGGTCGGTAGTAAAGTGTCTGCTCGCAGTATGTTGACTGTTGTTTCGTCAGTCGGTTTGTTGTTGACGTTGACTGCTATGTTCATTCCCGAAATCCCTGTCAATATGCCAGTATTTAACGGTGCAGAGGGATTTGCTTTGGTTAGTGTTCCTTTGAATGCGGCGCTGCTGGTGCTGGTTGGACTGTGTACCTCAGTTATGTGGGGAGGAATCTTCAACCTCGCTGTCGAAGGACTTGGTAAATATACCGAAAAGGCTTCTGGTATTTTTATGGCCCTTGTTTGCGGTGGTGGTATTTTGCCGCTGCTGCAAAATGGTATTGTTGACTTAGCAGGTGGAGTTGGCTATTTAACTAGCTATTGGGTAATTGTAGTTGGTGCTGCTTATATCCTCTTCTATGCTATGGTTGGCTCCAAAAATGTCAATAAAGATATTCCGGTAGATTAATTGGTAAAACCATAATTCCCCCCTATTTATCTTTTTTACAGACATAGAGCATATAGGTTATTAATTAACCGGTCTTAATAAAAGCGCGCTGGATATCCAGCGCGCTTTTATTGTTTTGTTGTTATGTGTTTTGACCGTTGGTCTGTAATATTGAGTTTTATATGCGTCTATTTTGATGCGAGAAGCGAGGCAGCATAAATTTACACCTTACATGGGAAAATGCTTTAAAGAAGCTAATAATAGGCAAAAATAAAGAGAGCGGAACTTTATGCTCCGCTCTCTTGACGTTTATATGTGCATGAATAGCTTATTCGTGCGAGTGAGTGCCTACCATTGAGTTGTAGTCATCCATTGAACCTACTAAGATATTCTGGTATTCACGTTCACCTGTACCAGCTGGAATCAAGTGACCACAGATGACGTTCTCCTTCAGGTTGGCCAGAGGATCGGTCTTACCGAGAATTGCAGCCTCGTTCAACACTTTCGTAGTCTCCTGGAATGATGCAGCAGACATGAAGCTGCTGGTTTGCAATGCCGCACGGGTAATACCCTGCAGAATCTGATTCGAGGTTGCAGGAATAACCTCACGAACCTGTACCAACTTCTGATCCTTGCGTTTCAGGACTGAATTTTCATCACGTAATTTGCGTACAGTGATAATCATACCTGGGCGCATTGTGGTTGAATCTCCGGCATCGGTAACAACAACTTTGTCGTACAACTCGTCGTTGACCTCCATAAATTCCCATTTGTCCACAATCTGTTCGGGCAAGAAGCGGGTATCTCCCGGATCTTCGATCTGCACTTTGTTCATCATCTGACGAACGATGACTTCGAAGTGTTTGTCGTTGATCTTTACACCCTGCATACGGTACACCTCCTGAACCTCGTTGACGATATATTCCTGGACCTTGGTCGGACCCTGGATAGCCAGGATATCGCTTGGAGTGATAGCGCCGTCAGACAGCGGGGTTCCAGCGCGAACATAGTCGTTCTCCTGTACGAGGATCTGACGAGACAGCGGAACCAAATAGCGTTTTACATCGCCCATTTTCGAGGTGACCACAATCTCACGGTTACCACGTTTGATCTTACCGAATGAGATTTCACCATCGATTTCCGATACGATTGCAGGGTTCGACGGGTTACGTGCCTCAAACAGCTCGGTAACTCGTGGCAGACCTCCGGTGATATCGCCTGCTTTGCCGACAGCACGCGGAATCTTGATCAGGATCTCGCCAGCCTTGACTGCCGCATCCTCTTTGACAGCGATGTGTGCTCCCACAGGCAGGTTGTACTGTTTCTGCTCTTCACCCTGTTTGTTGAGGATCTTGATAACCGGGTTCTTGGTCTTGTCTTTCGACTCGATAATCACCTTCTCACGGAAACCGGTCTGCTCATCGAATTCATCACGGTAGGTAACGTTTTCGATGACATTTTCGAAGGCAACTTTACCATCGTATTCTGAAATGATAACGGCATTGTATGGATCCCATTCGCAGATCAGGTCACCCTTCTTGACGATATCTCCATCGTGCATGTAGAGGGTAGAACCGTACTGCAAGTTGTGGGTATAGAGTACGATATCAGTGTTGACATCCACGATGCGCAATTCAGCGAGTCGGCTGATAACCATTTCAACCTCTTTGCCTGCATCGTTTTTGCTCTTAACAGTACGCAGATCGTCAATTTCGAGTCGGCCTTCGTAGCGTGAAACGACACTGTTATCGGTTGCCACACCACCGGCCACACCACCGACGTGGAAAGTACGCAGAGTCAGCTGAGTACCCGGCTCACCGATGGACTGTGCTGCAATGACACCGACAACTTCGCCTTTCTGTACCATGCGGGCTGTAGCCAGGTTGCGGCCGTAGCACTTCGCACATACACCGTTGCGTGATTCGCAGGTCAATACCGAACGGATATCAACTGATTCGATGCCTGCAGCCTCAATAGCTGATGCAATATTTTCGGTGATCTCTTTGCCGGCAGCAACAATCAGTTCTCCGGTATGTGGATTGTAAACATCGTGAACGGTTGTACGTCCCAAGATGCGTTCATACAGCGTCTGTACGACATCTTCGTTGCGTTTGATTGCTGTAGCGGTCAAACCACGCAATGTGCCGCAGTCCTCTTCGGTGATCACTACATCCTGAGCCACATCAACCAAACGACGGGTCAGATAACCTGCGTCGGCAGTCTTCAATGCGGTATCGGCCAAACCTTTACGAGCACCGTGGGTTGAGATGAAGTACTCCAACACGGACAGACCCTCTTTGAAGTTCGAAAGAATCGGGTTTTCGATGACCTGACCTCCTTCAGCACCGGATTTCTGCGGTTTTGCCATCAAACCGCGCATACCGGACAGCTGACGGATCTGCTCTTTAGAACCACGTGCTCCTGAATCCAACATCATGTAAACCGGGTTGAAGCCCTGCATATCTGCAGTCAGGTGATCGAGCACCGTTTTGGTCAACTTCATGTTGATGTTGGTCCAAATATCGATAATCTGGTTGTAACGTTCGTTGTTGGTGATAAGACCCATGTTATAGCTTTCCATCACCTCATCGACACGTTCGTAACCCTCTTGTACCAGTTTCTCTTTCTCCTCAGGGATGATAACGGCATCGAGGTTAAATGACAAACCTCCTTTGAACGCCATTTTGTAACCGAGGTTCTTGATATTGTCGAGGAATGTCGCAGCTTTGTCGGCACCGGCCTTTTTCATCACCAATGCGATGATATCACGCAACGAACGTTTGGTCAGCACTTCGTTGATATAACCAACCTCTTTCGGAACGACCTGGTTGAACAGGATACGTCCAATGGTTGTATCAATGATTTTTTGAACAGGCTGATCGTTTTCATCGATTGTATCGGTCATTACCTTAACTTTTGCATGCAGATCTGCACGGCCTTCGTTGTAAGCAATGATTGCCTCTTCCGGACCGTAGAAGGCGAGACCTTCACCTTTCGAACCTGCGCGCTCTTTGGTAATGTAGTACAGACCGAGGACCATGTCCTGTGACGGCACGGTGATCGGGGCTCCGTTGGCCGGGTTCAAAATGTTGTGTGAACCGAGCATCAACAACTGTGCTTCCAGAATGGCGGCATTACCCAGTGGCAAGTGAACTGCCATCTGGTCACCATCGAAGTCGGCGTTGAATGCGGTACAAGCCAGCGGGTGAAGTTGCAATGCCTTACCTTCGATCAGCTTGGGCTGGAAGGCCTGGATACCCAGACGGTGCAGGGTCGGGGCACGGTTCATCAATACCGGGTGACCTTTGATCACATTTTCAAGAATATCCCAAATCACCGGATCCTTGCGGTCGATGATCTTCTTGGCAGATTTTACGGTCTTAACGATACCACGTTCGATGAGTTTGCGGATCACGAAGGGTTTGTACAACTCGGCTGCCATATCCTTCGGAATACCCATCTCGTGCATTTTCAACTCAGGACCTACGACGATAACTGAACGGGCTGAGTAGTCCACACGTTTACCGAGCAAGTTCTGACGGAAACGTCCCTGTTTACCTTTCAAACTGTCCGAAAGAGATTTCAACGGACGGTTTGATTCGGTTTTAACTGCGTTGCTCTTACGAGAGTTGTCGAACAGTGAATCGACAGCCTCCTGCAACATACGTTTTTCGTTACGCAGGATCACATCCGGAGCCTTGATTTCGATGAGTCGTTTCAGACGGTTGTTACGGATGATCACACGACGATAGAGGTCGTTCAAATCTGAGGTAGCGAAACGACCTCCATCCAGCGGAACGAGGGGACGCAATTCGGGTGGAATTACCGGAATGACCTTCAAAATCATCCATTCCGGTTTGTTCACCTCGCGTGATTCACGGAAGGCCTCTACAACATGCAGACGTTTCAGTGCTTCTGCTTTACGCTGTTGTGAGGTCTCGGTGCTGGCTTTGTGGCGCAGCGAGTAAGAGAGCTCGTCAAGGTCTACACGTTGTAACAGTGTATAAATTGCTTCGGCACCCATCTGAGCGATGAACTTGTTGGGATCAGAGTCATCGAGTTGTTGGTTGCCTTTAGGCAGTGCGTTTACAATATCGAGGTACTCTTTCTCGGCCAACAGATCGAGTTCTGCTACGCCGTTGGTTGCAGCCACACCGGGCTGGATAACCACGTAACGCTCGTAGTAAATAATTGCTTCGAGTTTTTTGGTCGGAATACCCAGCAGATAGCCGATTTTCGAAGGAAGCGAACGGAAGTACCAGATGTGTGCAACGGGAACAACCAATGAGATGTGACCCATACGTTCACGACGCACTTTCTTTTCGGTTACCTCCACACCGCATCGGTCGCAGACAATACCTTTGTAACGGATACGTTTGTATTTACCGCAGTGGCACTCGTAGTCCTTCACAGGACCGAAGATGCGCTCGCAGAAAAGACCGTCACGCTCCGGTTTGTAGGTACGGTAGTTTATCGTCTCAGGCTTGAGGACCTCTCCGCTCGAATTTTCCAGAATCTCCTCGGGAGATGCCAGTCCAATCGAAATCTTCGAGAATCCGGTCTGTGCCTTGTTGTCTTTCTTCAATGACATATATCTTTTTCTTTTATTTATTCATCAAATTTCGTCAGCCGCGTGCTCGTTTTTGGGTATGTGCAGTGAGTCTTTCAACTCTTAGCAGTTAACAGAATGGTCGAGCCGACGGCCAAAGCACTTTACTCCAACTTGACGCTGATCGCAAGACCCCGCAACTCATGCAACAATACGTTGAGTGATTCGGGGATACCTGCTGGCGGCAGGTTGTCGCCTTTGACAATAGCTTCGTAAGCCTTAGCACGGCCCATCACGTCATCAGACTTGATGGTCAAGATCTCCTGCAGGATGTTGGCTGCACCGAATGCCTCGAGTGCCCAAACCTCCATCTCTCCGAAACGCTGACCACCGAATTGGGCTTTACCACCCAGAGGCTGCTGCGTAATGAGTGAGTACGGACCGATTGAACGGGCGTGCATTTTGTCGTCAACCATGTGGCCCAGTTTCAGCATGTAGATTACGCCGACTGTCGCCGGTTGGTCGAAACGCTCACCGGTTCCACCGTCATACAGGTAGGTGCGACCGCTACGAGGTATACCAGCTTTTGCAGTGTATTCATTGATCTGTTCGAGGCTTGCACCGTCGAAGATCGGGGTAGCAAACTTCAATCCCAGTTCACGACCTGCCCAACCCAATACGGTTTCGTAGATCTGTCCCAAGTTCATACGCGAAGGCACACCCAGCGGGTTCAGTACGATATCGACGATCGAACCATCTTCGAGGAACGGCATATCTTCGTCACGAACGACTTTGGCAACGATACCCTTGTTACCGTGACGACCTGCCATCTTATCACCTACGCGGAGTTTACGTTTCTTAGCGATGTAAACCTTAGCCAGCTGAATAATACCGGCAGGCAGTTCATCGCCATTGGTGAGGTTGTATTTGTCGCGCTTGAGCACGGCATCAGCCTCTTTGTATTTGATGATATAGTTGTTGATGGTCTTTTCAACCAAGAGATCCAGGTGAGCGTCACCGCACCACTTGTCAGCAGCTACGTTCAAGAAGTCGATCTCGTTGAGCAACTTCTGTGTGAAGCGTGTTCCTTTGGCAACCACCTCTACACCAAAGTAGTCGTGGATACCTGCGGTGGTTTTGTCCTTCAGCAGGATGCTCAGCTTCTCGATCAGCAGGTTACGCAATTCGGCTACCTGTTCGTTGAAAGCCATATCGAGTTTTTCGAGCTGTGCCTTTTCAGCGGCTTTGCTCTTCTTGTCATGGCTTGCACGGCTGAAGAGACGTTTGTCGATAACCACACCATAAAGTGAAGGTTGTGCTTTCAGAGAAGCATCCTTAACGTCTCCTGCTTTGTCACCGAAGATTGCACGCAACAATTTCTCTTCCGGTGAAGGATCGCTCTCTCCTTTCGGGGTGATCTTACCGATCAGGATATCGCCCGGTTTGATGTTGGCGCCGATACGGATGATACCGTTTTCGTCCAAATCTTTGGTTGCGTCCTCGCTGACGTTCGGAATATCAGAGGTCAACTCCTCGACACCACGTTTGGTGTCACGAACCTCCATGATGTATTCATCCACATGAACTGACGTGAAGATATCGTCACGAATCATGCGTTCCGAAATCACGATAGCATCCTCAAAGTTGTAACCCTTCCAAGGCATGAACGCCACCTTCAAGTTACGTCCCAAAGCCAACTCTCCGTTCTGAGTAGAATAACCTTCGGTCAGGATTTGACCTTTGGTTACTTTCTCTCCGCGACGTACCAGTGGCTTCAGCGTGATTGAAGTACTCTGGTTGGTCTTGCGGTAACGAGGAAGCTTATAGGTTGTCACCTCCGGATCGAAACTGATCAGTTTCTCCTCTTCGGTGCGATCGTATTTGATCTGGATCTGTGTAGCATCTGAGAAGACTACTTCACCATCCTTCTCTGCAACTACCTGGATACGGCTGTCGGCAATCATGTCATCTTCAAGCCCAGTACCCACGATCGGAGCTTCAGGCATAACCAAAGGCACTGCCTGACGCATCATGTTTGATCCCATCAATGCACGGTTAGCGTCATCGTGCTCCAAGAAAGGAATCAAGCTTGCAGCGATTGATGCGATCTGGTTTGGAGCAACGTCCATCAAGTTGATTTCCTTGTCAGTTACGACAGGGAAGTCGCTCTCAAAACGTGCTTTGATCTTATCAGGGTTGATGAAGTGTCCTGTGTCATCAAGCGGAGTGTTGGCCTGACCGATAATCATGCCCTCCTCTTCCTCTGCGCTGAGATAAACTACATCGTCGTTGTTCAGGTTGACAACACCGTCTTCAACTTTACGATACGGGGTTTCGATGAAGCCCATATCGCTGATCTTTGCGTAAACACACAATGAAGAGATCAGACCGATGTTCGGACCCTCAGGAGTCTCGATCGGGCAGAGACGGCCGTAGTGCGTGTAGTGTACGTCTCGAACCTCGAAACCTGCACGCTCACGCGACAGACCTCCAGGACCCAATGCTGAGAGACGACGTTTGTGAGTCATCTCGGCCAATGGGTTGGTTTGGTCCATAAACTGTGACAACTGGTTGGTTCCGAAGAATGAGTTGATCACCGAAGACAAAGTCTTTGCGTTGATCAAGTCAACCGGAGTGAATACCTCGTTGTCACGGACATTCATACGCTCGCGGATCGTACGTGCCATACGTACGAAACCTACGCTGAACTGGTTGGCCAGCTGTTCGCCTACGGTGCGGACACGACGGTTGCTCAAGTGGTCGATATCGTCGACGTCGGTCTTCGAGTTGATCAGCTGGATCAGATATTTGATGATCGCGATCATATCCTCGCGGGTCAGCACTCTGACTTCGTATGGAATGTCGAGATCCAATTTTTTATTGATTCGGAAACGACCTACATCACCCAAGTCGTAACGTTTGTCAGAGAAGAAGAGTTTCTCGATGACATCACGGGCAGTTGCCTCATCGGGTGGTTCAGAGTTACGCAATTGGCGGTAGATGTAAACTACGGCCTCTTTCTCTGAGTTACACGGGTCTTTTTGCAGGGTATTGTATACAATTGAGTAATCGACATTGCCCGGAGCCTCTTTGTGGATCAAGATGCTTTTAGCTCCAGAGTCGATGATATCTTCGATGTGGCGCTCTTCGAGTACGGTTTCACGATCAATGATGATCTCGTTACGTTCGATTGAAACCACCTCACCGGTATCCTCATCGACGAAATCCTCTACCCATGTTTTCAATACACGGGCAGCCAAACGTTGGCCAATAGCCTTTTTCAGGTTGGCTTTTGTAACCTTGACCTCTTCGGCCAAGTCAAATATCTCTAAAATTTCCCGGTCGCTTTCGAAGCCGATAGCTCGCAACAGCGTAGTCACGGGTAATTTCTTTTTACGGTCGATGTATGCGTACATCACGTTGTTGATGTCGGTCGCAAACTCGATCCATGAGCCCTTGAACGGAATAATACGGGCTGAGTAGAGCTTCGTACCGTTCGTGTGGATGCTCTGTCCGAAGAAAACTCCGGGAGAACGGTGAAGCTGGGATACGATGACACGTTCGGCACCGTTGATGACAAAGGTACCTCGGGGAGTCATATAGGGGATCGTCCCGAAGTAGACATCCTGAATCACGGTGTCGAAATCTTCGTGTTCAGGGTCAGTACAGTATAATTTCAGTTTGGCTTTCAGCGGTACGCTGTAGGTAAGGCCGCGTTCCAGACACTCGTCAATCGAATAGCGGGGCGGATCGATGTAGTAATCGATGAACTCCAATACGAAATTGTTGCGGGTATCGGTGATCGGGAAGTTCTCCATGAACACTTTGTAGAGACCCTCGTTTTTTCGGTTCTCCGCAGTGGTGTCCATTTGGAAAAAGTCGTGGAAGGATTTGAGCTGCACCTCCAGCAAATCAGGATAAGGCATCCTGTTTTTGACCGAAGAGAAGCTGATACGTTTATTATCTGTTTTTGGGGACATTGGATCCAATATTTAATTTGAAGACTAGAACTAGAACCTAGAACTAGAGACGAGAACTGTTGCTGTACATCTTATCCCTAAGCGGTCCGAAGGGTTTGATTGTCCAGGATAGATAAGCAGTTGATATATGCTTGTGAGGCGTAAACCGGGTTCACTTCGGGCCGAAAACGGGCTACTCTTCACAGAGGCCCGTAATGTTAAATGAGAAAAGGTATAGAGTCTATCTGCATAGACTCTACACCTGATATGTGGTTGAAATTTAAGTAATTATTACTTAAGCTCAACTTCAGCACCAGCCTCTTCCAGCTGTGATTTAATCTGTTCTGCTTCTTCTTTGGAAACGCCCTCTTTGATAGTTTTAGGAGCGCCATCAACCAAATCTTTAGCCTCTTTCAGACCCAGACCGGTGATGTCTTTAACGGCTTTAACTACCTGGAGCTTAGCCTGACCTGCGTTAGCGAGAACAACGTCGAAAGAGGTCTTCTCAGCAGCAGCGGCAGCGCCACCTTCAGCGGGAGCAGCGGCAACAGCAACAGCAGCAGCAGCGGGCTCAATTCCGTATTCGTCTTTCAGAATACCAGCAAGTTCGTTTACTTCCTTAACTGTCAAGTTTACCAACTCCTCAGCTAATTTTTTGATATCGGCCATTGTATTGAAATTTAAAAATGTTAGACGATTTTGTAATGATTAATTTCTCTCTTCGAGGCTCTTTATGAGGCCTGCGATTTTTTGACCAGCTGAAGCCTGCAATGCAGAAATAACATTCTTTGCAGGAGACTGCAGCAGTCCGACGATGTCGCCAATAAGCTCTTCGCGAGACTTGATGTTGACCAGTTCATCCAGAGCGGCGTCGCCCACGTAAACACAATCTTCAACCAAAGCGGCTTTCAATACCGGTTTGTCGCACTCCTTACGGAATTCTTTGATCAGTTTTGCAGGGGCTTTACCTGTGTTGGAGAACATGACAGCTGTTTCACCTTTGAGGGCGGGCAGCAGCTCATCGTTAGCTTTAGAAACTTGTTCCAGAGCTTTGATGAAGAGTGTATTCTTCACGACGACCAGCTTCACATCCTGTTCGAAGCAGGCTTTACGCAATTTTGCGGTCTGCTCTGCGTTCAAGGCAGCAGTGTCTGTCAAATAGAAGTGAGCGTATTGTTGCAGCTTATCGGCTAAACCGTTAATGATAACTGTTTTTTCTTCCCTGTTCATCGTTTTCCTTTTTATTTGATGTCAACCGATTTGGGGTCTACCGCTAAGCCGGGGCTCATCGTAGAAGATAAATATATGCTCTGTACATAAGTACCTTTTGCAGCTGTGGGTTTCAGCTTGTTGATCATTGACATGAATTCCTTCACGTTGTCAGCGATCTGCTCAGCGCTGAAGCTGATTTTGCCCACCGATGAGTGAACGATACCGAATTTATCGACTTTGAAATCGATTTTACCGGCTTTCACTTCGGTGACAGCTTTGCCCACTTCCATGGTAACCGTACCTGTTTTGGGGTTCGGCATCAGACCACGGGGACCCAAAATACGTCCGAGTGCTCCGACCTTGGCCATTACGTTAGGAGTGGTGATGATTACATCGACATCGGTCCAACCGCCTTTGATTTTTTCGATGTATTCGTCCAAACCTACATAATCAGCGCCGGCCTCTTTAGCTTCGTTCTCTTTATCGGGAGAGCAGAGCACCAGAACACGTACCTGTTTTCCGGTACCATGAGGCAGGGTTACGACACCACGTACCATCTGGTTGGATTTGCGCGGGTCGACACCGAGGCGTACATCCAGGTCAACTGAAGCGTCGAATTTCGTAAAGGTGATATCCTTCAGAAGAGCTGCCGCCTCGCCTAGCTTGTACACTTTTCCGGTCTCGACTTTTGCAAGAGCCGTTTTTCTGTTTTTGGTCAGCTTACTCATTTTCAGTAACTTTTGTCAATTACAAACTAGGAAATTCACCAACTACGTTGATACCCATACTACGGGCCGTACCGGCAACCATCCGCATTGCTGACTCAATGGTGAAGCAGTTCAGGTCGGGCATTTTGTCCTCGGCGATCGTTTTGATCTGATCCCAGGTTACCTGACCCACTTTTTTACGGTTCGGCTCTGCCGATCCGCTCTGCAGTTTGGCTGCCTCTTTGAGCTGTACGGCTACGGGCGGCTGCTTGACAACGAAATCGAATGATTTGTCGCCATATACGGTGATAATGACAGGAAGTACTTTCCCCGCCTTGTCCTGAGTCCGCGCGTTGAACTGCTTGCAGAAGTCCATAATGTTGACTCCTTTGGAGCCCAGTGCAGGACCTACTGGGGGCGAAGGATTGGCGGCACCACCTTTGATCTGCAATTTGATTAATGCAGCAACCTCTTTTGCCATAATTTTCCTTTCGTTAATTATTCTTTTTCAACTTGCATGAAGCTCAACTCCATAGGAGTCTTGCGTCCGAAAATCTTCACGGAAACCGTCAGTTTCTTTCGGTCGTTGTCCACGGCCTCGATAGTGCCTGAAAAACTTGAGAAGGGACCGTCGATCACCTTGACCATGTCACCGACGAAGAAAGGAACTTCGTTTTCCTCTTCACTCTCACTCAATTCATCGACACGGCCTAATATGCGGCTTACTTCCTGGGGGCGCAGAGGGGTTGCCTCCATAGGGTTGCCGCCTTTGGTGTCGTTGAGGAAGCCTAAGACGTTGGGAGTGTTACGAAGAATATACGGAATTTCTCCTACCAGGGCTGCTTCTACCAATACATAACCCGGATAAGAAACACGTTCCTTACTGATTTTTTTACCGTTTCTGATCTGGTAAATCTTTTCAGTAGGGATTAGAACTTGGGAGATATAGTCTTCGAGGTGTGATTGACGTACTTCGTTATCGATGTACTCTTTAACCTTTTTCTCTTTACCTCCGATGGCACGTACGACGTACCATTGTTTCTGCTCTTTTTCGCTCATCTTTATTAACCTGCTAGAATAGAAAATTAATAAAGGATGTTATATATAGTTTTCATGATGTTCTCAAAGGCGAGGTCCATAACCAGCACCACCAGTGCGAGTAAAAGGGAAGCAACCATAACGATTACCGCAGAGTGAGAAAGCTGGCTCATTGAGGGCCAAGACACTTTTTGAACGAGCTCTGTGTAGGCTTCTTTAGTGTAAGATACAATTCTCATAATTGTTCTATTTTTTTTGCACGAGTGGAGAGATTCGAACTCCCATCAACGGTTTTGGAGACCGCTATTCTACCCTTGAACTACACTCGTAGAGGGCAGTGCGACTCAGGCCGCACTGCGGGATATATCAAAATTATTTGATGATCTTGGTGATCTGACCAGCACCTACGGTACGGCCACCCTCACGGATAGCGAAACGCAGACCTACGTTCAGAGCTACAGGGTAGATCAAGGTAACTTTGATGGTTACGTTGTCACCCGGCATTACCATATCAACGCCTTCTGGAAGTTCAACCTCACCGGTGATATCCATGGTACGCAGGTAGAACTGAGGACGATATTTGTGGTGGAACGGAGTGTGACGGCCACCCTCTTCTTTCTTCAGGATGTAAACCTCAGCCTCGAACTCGGTGTGCGGAGTGATTGAGCCAGGTTTAGCGACAACCATACCACGTTTAACATCTTTCTTGTCGATACCGCGGAGCAACAGACCTACGTTGTCACCAGCCTCACCCTGATCGAGGAGTTTGCGGAACATTTCGACACCGGTACAAGTTGAAGTCATAGATTTTTCAGCCAGACCGATAATCTCAACGGGATCACCTACGTGGATCACACCGGTTTCGATACGACCGGTAACAACGGTACCACGGCCAGTGATTGAGAATACGTCCTCGATAGGCATCAGGAACGGTTTCTCGTTTTCACGCGGAGGCAGCGGAATCCAGTTGTCAACAGCGTCCATCAACTCCATAACTTTGTCTTCCCACTGAGGCTCGCCATTGAGGGCACCCAGAGCAGAACCACGGATGATAGGAGTGTTGTCACCGTCGAATTCATATTTGCTGAGCAGGTCACGAACCTCGAGCTCAACCAGGTCGAGCATTTCAGGATCGTCAACCATATCGCATTTGTTCAAGAATACTACGATACGCGGTACGTTTACCTGACGGGCGAGCAGTACGTGCTCGTTGGTCTGAGGCATCGGACCATCGGTAGCAGCTACAACCAAGATGGCACCATCCATCTGAGCGGCACCAGTAACCATGTTTTTCACATAGTCGGCGTGACCCGGGCAGTCTACGTGAGCATAGTGACGGTTAGCAGTCTGATACTCTACGTGAGCGGTGTTGATGGTAATACCACGCTCTTTTTCCTCGGGAGCGTTGTCGATCGAATCGAATGAACGGAGTTCAGAGAGACCTTTTTTAGCAAGTACGGTGGTAATTGCTGCGGTAAGGGTAGTTTTACCGTGGTCTACGTGTCCGATAGTACCGACGTTCACGTGCGGTTTGGACCGGTCAAATTTTTCTTTTGCCATGATTGAAATCTATTTAGGAATTAATTGTCTGACTAATTGTGTCGGTTTCTTAATTCGTTTGTGTTGGGAGGACCTTTAATATTTGTGAGTCTGGTTCAGACTTTTACTTCACTGGCCGACCCGCTCAAGCGTTTAAGGACGACAAAATTACGCATATTTTACAAATCCGCAAACATTACAGGCCAAAAATCAGCCCTTTCGGGTGAAATTCTACCTGGATTGGGTGATTTGGAACTGTAAAAAAGCGAAATCCGGCACAAAAGTACGATCAATTTTTGGAATAAGAAAATTTTTTTACAGCAAAAGTGTATGTATTGGTCGAATTTCTAACATTTTATTGACAATTTCTGTTGGTGTGAAGCCTTATGATGCTATGCCAACCTGTTTTGAGTGTTGTTTGCGTAATGACGTGACGGGCGCACTTCGATTTATGCTTTTTATACTTAATTGAGAGGAATAACACCCTGTCTCTTCAATAAGTTAGCATAACTGCGGAATTTTGTGGGTCAGGTCAAGGTAGCGATATAGATAACGACTCCTTATTTTTTAACTCTTTGTTTGCCGTTTAATGATCAGCTGCTTTTGTCTGTCGAGGGACCATGGCTTGTGCGATATGGATTATCGTCCAATATGTAATGATCATGATGATCGAGGGATTCAGTATGAAAAGTCTGAAAATTGTTGAAATGAATTTTTTGATTCTGTGGTCTTATTAAAGAGAGTTAACCGTATATAAATAAGGGAGGCTCACTAATTGACAGTGAGCCTCCCTTTATAATGAATCACTATGTACAACCAGTTGATGTTTACAGGATGTAGTTGAAAATTGCGTCAAGTAAACATAAATACCAGTTAATGATCTGTTATGATTTTCGAGATCTGTTGCGCTTTTGTGAATGTTCAGCGTGGTGCTCCGCTTTGGAGGTTGTAGCGTCCAATGCAGGTGCAGCAACAACCGGTATAGCCTGTTTCGTCTCGAAATCATAGATGGCAGTCAAGGCAAAATCGAGTTGCTTGTGCATCAAATCGGCCCGCAGGACTTTGATGCGTACCCCATCTCCCAGTGTGAAGGAGCGTCCAGTGCGTTCGCCGCGCAAAGCGTAACTCTCTTCATCGAAAACATAGTAGTCGTCGGTCAGTTCACGTACTGAAACCATGCCTTCGATCTTCGTATCGTCCAATTCGACGTAAATACCCCATTCAGTAACTCCAGAAATATGTCCGTCGAATTCCTGATCGACCTTATCCAACATAAACTCAACCATCTTGTATTTGATTGAGGCACGTTCTGCATCGGCAGCCCGTATCTCCATGGCTGAAGAGTGTTCACACTGTCCTTCGTAGTACTCTTTGTCCTCTGATTTGCCCCCGGCGAGGTAGTGAGCCAATAACCGATGAACCATCATATCCGGATAACGGCGAATCGGTGAGGTGAAATGGGTGTAAAAATCAAACGCCAAACCGTAGTGGCCGATGTTATCGGTAGAATAGGTGGCTTTGGCCATGGTACGGATTGCCAAAGTCGAGATCAGATTCTCCTCCTGTTTGCCGTGGATGTTTTTCATCAGTTTGTTGATATCCTTGGCCAGGGCTTTCCCGGTTGCTTCGCTCTTCATTTGGTAACCAAACCGCATGGCGAAACTGCGCAGTTGAGAGAGTTTATCGGAGTTCGGTTTGTCGTGGATTCGATAAACGAACGTACGTGCACTGTTTTGTACACCGGGGCGTTTCCGACCGACAAATTCAGCCACTTTGCGGTTGGCCAGCAGCATGAACTCTTCGATCAGTTGGTTCGCCTCCTTCATCTGTTTGAAGTAAACACGTAACGGTTTGCCATTCTCATCCAGATCGAATTTGGCCTCTTCACGTTCGAAGCTGATGGCTCCGTTGCGGAAGCGTTCAGCACGCAGTTTTCGGGCCAAAGCATTAAGTGTTATGATCTCATCACGCATGTCTCCTTCGCCGGTTTCGATCACCTGTTGGGCTTCGTCATAGGTGAAACGGCGGTCCGATAGGATTACGGTACGACCGAACCACTCGTTTTGGACTTGCGCCTCTTCGTTCAGTTCGAAAACGGCCGAAAAGCAGAATTTTTCTTCATTGGGGCGCAGAGAACAGAGACCATTGGATAACCTTTCGGGCAGCATGGGAATCGTACGGTCAACCAAATAGACTGAGGTTGCCCGGTTTTGTGCTTCGGTGTCGATGATGTCGCCTGGATGTACATAGTAAGTGACATCGGCAATGTGAACACCCACTTCGATATTTCCGTTCGGGAGACGGCGCATGGAGAGCGCGTCATCGAAGTCTTTGGCATCTGTCGGGTCGATCGTGAAGGTGGCGATACCACGGAAATCACGTCGTGCTGCAATCTCTTCTGCTGGTAACTCTTCCGGAATGCGGTCTGCAGCCTCCTCTACCTCTTTGGGATAGGTGTATGGGAGGTCAAATTCAGCCAAAATGGCGTGCATTTCGGTGTTGTTGTCACCCGGTGTGCCGAGTACATCGACAATCTCCCCGACCGGATTTTTCATGGTGTCGGGCCAATCGTTGATTTTGACCAGTACTTTTTGACCGTTTTGGGCCCCGTGCAGATCCCGCAACGGAATGAACACATCGTGTGGGAACTTGCGGTTATCGACATTGACGAATGCGTAGTTGTCAGATAACTCCAGCACACCCACATATTTTTTATCGGAGTGGGCCACAATCTCGACCACTTCACCCTCAGGGTGCATCTCCCCTTTGGCCGGTCGGATGATGATCACTTTGACGCGATCTCCATTGAGGACATGATCGTTGTTGCGATCACTGACATAAATATCTTGATCCAAACCTTCGACTTGTACGTAGAATGCACCTGAAGGTGTCATATCGACAACGCCTTCAAAAGTTTCGCGATTGGCATTGCTGAGGCGATATTTTCCATCAGCTACCGGTTCTATTGTTTGGGTTTCGAGCAGGGCGCGTACTGTACGACGCACCTCCTCCTTTTCGTCACGCGTCAAAGCTCCGGTTGCTTTGATCAGGTTTTTGACCGAATAGCGTTTATCGGGCAGCGTGCGGAAAAGTTCTGAAATCAGCGAAGAGACGCTGCTGTTCGCCGATTTCCTGTTTTTCATCTTTGCCTTCGCCTTCGAAGGCTTTTTCATCTTCTTCATTCTTATCCTGTATATACAGTTACAAAGGTAGGCAAATAACCTGAAACAAAGATTTATCGGGCGTTAAAATATTGTTAGGACGGAATTTTCAGTGTGGTGGCGGGTATTCCGGTTTAGAACGGATAGCCGACTCCGAAACTGAGCGCCGTATTTTTGAGACTGAAATCACGAATCACCCATCGCTCACCGGCCGGGCGGTTCGGATCGTGCAGCTGGATTCCCCAATCGAGACGGAAAATGAAGAAATTGAAATCGAAGCGCACCCCAATACCGGTATTGAAACCGAGCCGTTTGTAGAAATTGTCGAATCGGAAGCGGTTGTCGTTGTTGGCTCCTTCACCTGCTGCAGCAAACCAAATGTTTCCAACATCACAAAATAGGGCTCCTTGCAAAACTCCCCATACCGGGAAGCGAGTCTCGAGATTCATCTCCAGTCGCATGTTTCCTAGCTGGCTTGGGTATTCGGAAGAGACCCGTGGCTCGATACCGGGCCCGAGTGTGCGGGCGGCCCAGCCACGCATGCTGTTGCTTCCTCCACAGTAGAACAGACGTTCAAAAGGCAAAGAGGAGGAGTTCCCGTAGGCATAGCCGAAGCCTCCGAAAAACCGGTAAACTAAAGCGCTTTTGGTGCCGATACGGAAATTCTTGACAAAGGTCAGATCGGTACGGAAATATTGTGCATAACGAATGCCAAGCAGTTTGTCAAATGAGCTGTTGGTTCCTTCATCATATCCTTTTGTCCGGATGTTGAACAGGCGGTACAACCCGCTGAAGAGGTTACCGTTCGTTTCGAAATTGAGCCGCAGCGAGAGAGATTCGCCTGGTGTACTCTTTTGTTGATTCGTAAAAAAATAGGAGGCCGACAGACCTGCAATCAGCTGTGAGGTATAACTGTTTTGCAGATATGGATTGACCAGACTGGTTAAAAAGTCAGCATCCACCGAACGCATGTTGACCATGGTGATGTCGATGGGTCGGAGCATGAAACTGCTGGCCCCTTTGCCCCATGAGTATCCCCAAACCACGCTGGCCAGATCCCGATGGTAGTAAGGTCGGTTCTGGGTGTTGTAGTTCAGTTCGATTCGGGTACGGGGATCGATGGCCTTGTTGAAGCGGTTGACACGGAAGGGGGTAAGCAGTCGGGGGAACGAGAAAGAGGTCCCGATTCCGAATTCATATGCGTCGTTTTTGTATATGCTGCTGGCGTACATGAATTCATAACCACCCCGGACATTGACTTCGAACAGCTCAACACCTCGGAAAAGATTACGGTTTTGGTACCCTACTTTGGCCATGATCCCGAAATAGTCCGATGAGGTCGTTCCTTCGAGGTTAATCGTATAGCTTTGGCGCAGGGCCGGGGTACAATAGACGTTGCAGGCCAGATAGTGTTCAGCCATGTAGTCGCTTTCGGTGACGGTCGAATCGGAACCGACAAACGAAATGAAATTGTCCTCGATGGTGCTATCGGCTATTTCGGTGAAGATGATACTGGCACTCTTATAGTAACCCAGTCGCATAATATTGTCGTAGGTGCGTTTAACCGCTTCGGCATTATACAGGGCGTTCGGGTAGAGGCTGATCGTTCGGCGCAGAATCTCCGAACGGACATTCTGTTTGGTGTCGTAGATGATGTTGAGTCCCCGGTAACGTACCGTGTCGAGCCGTCGAGCATAGAGCGGATCATTGGCTGCAGCAGTCGGATTGTAGTTGGGAAATACGTTGATTCGGAGGAGCCGATAGATGCGGTTGTTGTCAAACATAGCCTCCCCATTGGCATCATAACCGGCCAAAAAACGTTTTACCTGTACGGTAAGATCTATCCGTTGGTCTCCAACCGTTGAATCAGCGATGTAGCTGATGTTGTTGATTGAGAAGTTGTAGTATCCCTGATTCTTCAGAAAATTGGTGATGCGGGTCCGTTCTTTGTCAAGCACATTGGCATTGAACGGATCTCCTTCATGCAGTAGTGTTTTGCTGGAATCACTTAAAATGATCGCTTTGAGGAAACGATCCCGGAAATCGTAGCGGATCTTACCGATACGATAGGGTTGACCTGGACGAACCAAATAAGTAACTTGTGCTTTACGGTGTGAGGTGTCAATTTGAAAAGTGGTGGATGCCCCGAGATACCCAACACTGTTCATATAGATATTGATTCCGTTTGCCGATAATTTGGTTTGTGCCGAATCGAGCAGTACGGGGGCTGAACCCAAACGCCGTTTAAAACGGTTCCAACCGCTGTTGCTGGTTGAATCGGCTTGCAGATAGACCCATATAGGTAGGTTGGTCCCTAAAAAACGGCTGTTGGGACGTTGACGAATGTACTGTTCCAGTTCGCTTTTTTGGACCGGAATATCGGTGGATTTGGATGCTGTTTGATGGCGGCGAGAGGTGTCCTGAAGAATTTCGACCCGATTCTTGGTCAGCAAATAGCTCCCTTCAGAAAGGTGTTTGGTGACGTTGCAGGAGACTCCTGCCGCTGTGCATAACAGCAGAAACAGCCCTTGAATACAGGCTTTCCGGAAGCGATATGGATGAAAATGTTTCAGTTTTTCTTGAATTTGAAACGTACGCGCAGAATGCCGTCGTTACAATCGCTTGAAATAAGGGTTACGGGAGGAATTTCGGAGGTGTTGGCCACATGCTGCCCGATGCAGGGACAGGCATCGTAATCTCCAATGTGGACAATACGTACTGTCTCTTCTCCTTCGGGAAGACGTGATAGGCTGTAACGGGTTGCGGCCTCTTCGACACTCAATATTTCGTCATGTACCTTCAGTCCGGCAGCGATCTGTTCGTTGACCTGTTGTTCAACCCACTCCAGCTCTTCAGGGGTGAGATTGCGTGAAAAATGGAAATCGCATTTCGATTTCTTCTTCTCGATATGTGTCGAAAAGGCACGGCCACACCCCAACAAGCGGGCGATGGTGCCGTTGACCAGATGTTCGGCTGTATGTGCGATGGGGTCGTAATTTTTCTCTCCCATAGTTTTGTCGATTGGTGTGTGATAATGCTACTTGATTTGTATTTAATATAAGATGGGCACTATTATAATCTATTGATAATAAGTCTGATATAAGATTGAAAGTTTGCTTTATTGTCACAAGGGAAGAACCGTGATAATCACAACTTTTATTTCACCTTATGGATAGAGTGTTGATTTGGCTCTTTCTTTTATATAAACGTACTATTAGTTCTTGTAAACAGAAAATCGTTATGTCGGCTATGCCTGCTGTTGTTGCCGTTTGCGCTTAAATGGTTGAATATCCTTTGGTGAGGGGAAGCTATATACCGCTACTTTTACTGGCTCTAATGTGCCACCCTCAATCAAAGTGTGCTTGGGAGTGTACCATCCAAGTTACAGCAAGTCAGGACTGTTTATTGATTAAAAAATCCTTGTTGTTTAAGTGTCTCGAAGTATTTGCGCGACATAAATAGGTTGTCCTTTCCTGTATAACGTCTTTCTGTAAAGATGCGAGCCAAATTGGGCAATTCATTTGCGGCAAGCAGCCCAGCAGTCTCTTCCGAGGCTTCGCGCTCAGCCCAGATCTGATTAATCTGTTCGGGAGTGTAGTCGTGGTAGCGTTCGCGGTGTACTACGCCTTCTAATGGGAGGCGATCGGTCAGTGGCGGCATCTTTTCAGGATCGGGATATCCTAATGTGATTGTCGTTACCGGGATGACGCCTTGAGGAAGATGCAGAACTTTGGCAATCTCCGGGGCATTGTATGTGGTCGTGCCGAGGTAGCAGATCCCCAATCCCTCATGTTCAGCTGCCAGAACAATGTTCTGTGAGGCGAGAATCGAGTCGATCACTCCGTTGACAAACCACAAAAAGTTATCATATTGCGGTTCAGCCTGCCGCTGGCGGCACCACTGCGAAAAGCGGTGAATGTCTGCGCAGAAGGTGATGAGTGCAGGAGCTTGGGTTACCATCGGTTGGTTGAAATGGCAAGGGGCCAACTCTGCACGAATGTCCGGAGAGGTGGTTACGATCAGGCTGTACAGTTGCATATTGCCGGTGTTTGAAGCCCGTATGCCGGCTTCAAGAACTCGTTGCAAGACCTCTTCGGGAATGGGTTTTGACAGGTAGTTGCGGATCGAACGATGTGCAAATATTTCGGGAATCATCACTACAAAAGATTAAAACGAGGATGGCGAACCGATTGTTCACACTATCCCTATTCGCAAATATCCGTTATTTTTTTCAAAGCCAAAAGGGTTTCGGGGAAATTTTACCATATTTGCAGAGCAATCGAACGCTATGTATTGAAAGATGAAACTCCATTTTTACAAATATCAGGGCGCTGGTAATGATTTTGTTGTGATTGACGGACGTGCCGGCCAGTTTGACCCTACCCGAGAACGGGTCGCATTTCTTTGCAACCGTCGTATGGGTGTGGGTGCCGATGGGTTGATGATTCTTGAGAATGATCCTACCGAAGAGTTTAAAATGCGTTACTTCAATGCCGATGGTGGAGAATCGACCATGTGTGGTAATGGTGGACGTTGTATTGCTCTTTTTGCGGAACATCTTGGTATCGGTGGCTCCATAAAACATTTTGCCGGGATTGACGGTTTGCATCAGGCCGAGATGCTTGAAGTAAAAGGTAATGGAGCTCGTGTGGCTTTAGGAATGATCGATGTCCATGAAGTAGAGAATCACGGAAATTATTGTTTTCTCAATACCGGTTCCCCTCATTATGTCGAATATGTCGATGATGTGAAAGCGATCGATGTGTCCCGACGCGGAGCTGAGATCCGTTGGAGTGAACCTTTCGCATCGCGTGGCGGTACCAATGTTAACTTTGTGCAGCGCATTGCCAAAGATCATATCCGGATCCGTACCTTTGAGCGGGGTGTTGAGGATGAGACGTTGGCGTGTGGTACGGGAGCTACGGCATCGGCATTGGCTACAGCCTATTTGGATGGGATCCCAGCGCATCATTATCAAGTCGATGTGGAGGGAGGAAGTCTGTCGGTGGCTTTCGAAACGAACGGTAAGGGAGGTTTCTGTCATGTGATTTTAACTGGTCCGGCTCAAAAAGTGTTCGAAGGGGATATTGAATTAGATTTTTGAGCTGCAACGCGTTGTTTTTTCGGAAAAAATTCATAACATTGTAATAGGCAAGCGGTCGCTATGACTGCTTTTTAACTTTTTAAATCCAATTCAGTTTAATTCACGTTTCACCACGCATGAAATCGATCAAAGATTTCCGAAGCAAACAGCAGTCTTTTGATTCGGAAGATTCGATGCGCCGGGCTTCCAAACTGGAGCCCATCAAAAAAAGCGGTAAAGAAAAACACTCTCTTTACAGTCGGCTGGACGACGATGACGAAGATGACGATGCAGAGCTGCGTTCCCTGCGCAAACGCGAGTCGGCATATGATTATTACGATGACGGAGAGGAGTCGGATGAGGAGTTCGATGACGATCTGGATGATGAGGACGACGAGGAGTGGGATGAAGAAGATGAGGAGGCAGATGAAGAGGAGTCTGATGATGCCGAACGTTAAGCCTTGTATTTAGGATAGATCGAAGGCCGCCCAATGGGTGGCCTTTTTTGATGGAACGTATAGAGATAAATTGTTGGTCGCATGATCCACTGTGCGCAAATGTTGTTTTGGCCTGTAAAAGGCGGTTGCGGAATGTTTGATCAGGATGATTAAGATCAATGAGACGGGTCTATTTCGGATTTGAATCGTAAAGTAAAACAGATAAAACGATATATGGAAAAATTCATGATGGCAGCAGGAACGGCTCTGCGAGTGTTGGACACCGAGAAGGGAGATACAACCGTCGTGTTGTTGCACGGCTATCTGGAGATGATCGAGGTTTGGGAGGAGTTGGCAGGTGCTCTTCAAGCGAACTATCGTGTGGTTGCAATCGATCTGCCCGGTATGGGAGTGTCGCAAGTACAGGGAGAGGTGCATACCATGGAGTTTATGGCAGAGGTATTGACCGGCGTGTTGGACAAACTGCAAGTCGAACGCTGCTTCCTTGTCGGACATTCGATGGGAGGCTATGTGGCTGAAGCATTTGCTGCGGTTCATCCTGAACGCGTTCAGGGTTTGGTTCTGCTCCACTCGACTCCTAATGCCGATACGGAACATAAAAAAGAGAATCGCCGTCGTGAAATAGCATTGGTACAGGCCGATAAAAAAGATTTGATTGTTCAGCTATTTGCTGCCAAAGGTTTTGCCCCTGCCAATCGGGAACGGTTGAGAACCAGAATTGAGCAACTGTCAGAGTTGATGGCCATGAATGACAGTCAGGGTATCATAGCGGTACTGAACGGATTGATTCAGCGTGTCGATCAGCATGAAATGATGCGCAATCTGAAAGTCCCGCAGCTGTTTATTTTTGGACGCGAAGATGAGTTTATTCCGGTTGAGGCGGCTGAACAGATCATTGCAGCACAGCCTCAGGCACAGGTTGCATGGTTGGAACGTTCCGGACACATGGGCTATCTCGAAGAACCGGAAAGGATTTTAGAGATTTTGGAACAATTTATTGAGAGCAATAAATAGAGGCGTCGCCTGTAATGTGATATCAACACAACATTCAATAAAACCGATGGATTGTTGAGTTTTTATTAATAATCTATATGTGATGTGTGCTGTTGATTGATCGAAATTGTGTTCTGGAACGACTGCCCTATGTAAAATCAGGGAACTGGGTCGTAGCCGCTACCTCCCCAAGGATGGCAGGAGAGCAGCCGTTTGATTCCTAAATAGCTCCCTTTAATGAGTCCGTGTTTGCGCAGAGCCTCCAGAAAATATTGGGAACAGGTCGGAGTATAGCGGCATGCCGAAGGCAGGAACGGCGAAATGCAGTTCTGGTAGATTTTGATCAGCAGCACGAATGGTGCGATCAACAGCCATTTACAGGCTTTCTTGAATCGTGAGGATGATTTTTCGGACTGCATTTTCGATCGTATTAAAATCGGCAATCTCGCCGGACGAATAGAGCAATCCGATCGAGAGCCGGATATGATGTTGTGTGCAAAGTTCGCGCAAGGGCTCTTTGTGGAGTCGGTATGCCTCCCGCATACGACGTTTCAACAGGTTGCGAACATTGGCCCGTTTGTGTAATCGTTTCGGGACGGAGACCATGACAGCGGCTTCGGGTTTTATCGGATTGAGCCTTGTTAAAGACTTGCCAATACATTCAATCGCTGCCGTGCTGTCTGAATCAGTAAAAATCTGCTGAATGTCGGTGCCGTTTAAACTTTTATCTGCGGCGGGTTGATCAGTTGGAGATGTGACCATTTCGCAGTTTTGTTCCCCTTCGATTACTCTATCCGACCCTTTTACGGATATTGTGGCTTGTCCTGTTTCGATAGCGAGTGTGCTTTCCTGCGACTCGTTGCGAGTGCCAATAGTGAAGTCCTCTGCGTTTACAGTGTCCTGGCTTGTTGCATCCTTTTCGGACAAAAACTCTGTGTTGAGTAGCGTGTCTTCCGTAGAGGAATCTACATTGCCAGGATTCAGCTTTTCAATCCTATACAAAAATCGGATAGGAAATACGTAACCCCGTTTCCCTTCACCGAACAACAAATTAATCGCTGTTCGTGATTTGAGCCGCTGCTGACGCGGAAGCGTATGACGGGGCGTCTCCACAATTATTGTTACTTGGAGGGGGTGGAAACTCGGCTCTTTTTGATGGGTGCAGTGGTTGCCGTTTTAAGTGTAGTACTTTTGGTTGTTGCGCTTTTCGTGGTACTGCCACTCTTAGTCGTGCTGCTTTTTGCAGCAGGTTTACGTTTAACGGCTTTGGCATCCTGAGCCTGAATGTAGGCTTGACCTGGAGATTGGCCATCCAAGGTGATGGGGGCAACCTCTTCCCCGGCGTTGACCTTTTTAGCGTATAATTCAAGCGCTTTAGTCATGGACGGTGCTTCTGGAGATGGAGCCATAACACTGACAACCAAACCACTGTTTAATGCGGCTTGAGTTGTATTGTGTCCGAATGTGGCGATTTTGGTCTTAGCTCCGATCTCGGGAAAGGCATTGATGAGCGAGGTGATTTCCGACGGACTGTAGAAAACCAGCATGTCATAATCGTTCACATTCACACCGCTCAAATCGGCACTGACAGTCCGTGCAAAAACCACCTTGTCGAATTTGAGGTGATGTTTTTCCATGGCTACAGGCATTTCAGGTTTGTGGGGCTCAGAAACTGTCAATAGGAAATTTTCCTCTTTGTGTTTGTTGAGCAATTCCATGAAATTGGCAAAAGTACCGTTTGCAAAGAAGATCTTGCGTTTGCGGTAAACGATATATTTCTGCAAATAGAGAGCTACAGCTTCGGTATTGCAAAAATATTTCATGCCTTCGGGTACTGTGATGCGTGCTTCTTCGCAAATACGGAAGAAGCTGTCGATGGTAGTCCGACTGGTAAAGATCACGGCCGTATGGTCGAGGATCTCGATCCGTTGGCTGCGGAACTCTTTGAGCGACACCCCTTCGACTTTGATGAAGGGATGGAATTGTGCATGAATATGGTATTTGGAAATCAGCTCGTTGTAGGGTGATTTCTCAATGACTGCCGGTGCTGGTTGTGACACCAGAATGTTTTTGATCTTCAAAATGAAAGGCCTTTAAAATATACATTCCGACGAATTTCCCGAGTGTGACTTGTGGACTGTTCAAGCGAGTTTTGAGGCTTCGAGTACAAGAAAACTGATAGGGAACCATTCGACGGCGCAAAGGTATAAAATCCATTGCAAAATTGAAACTTTCTGCTCAAGAAAGAATCGACAACTCATTGTCAAGTAGGCAATATAGAGGATTGCTGCAAGGCCCAAAGTAAAATACAGTAAGAAAGTGTCACCATTTTCTGTACCCAAAGCAAATAGAAGGAAAAAGGGGGTAAGGATCAAAAATGAGATCGACCCTGAAAGGTGACTCATGAACCGGTAACTGCGGAAAAAAAGTTGGTTGTCGGTCAGTGCGGCAATGAAGTGGGTGATCAGGTAGCGGTATAGAAAAATGACGGCAACAGCTGTCAATCCGATCAGAGGAAATAATTCGGGTGTAACAGCGTGTGGCGCGGGGAACAGATGAAGTCCGATACTGAGGTAATCGGCCAGTTTGATCCCCAACATGCTGACGAGCAAGATGCCCAGCAGTGTGGAAAGGTTGATGAAACGCTTAAAGAAACTTTTTTGTTCAGCGTAGATTTGTTCGGGGGAGGTGCGGCGTGTTAGAAAGTGGAATAGTTGTTGGACATCTCCACGGAAATTGAAAAAAAGGTAGCTGAACAATATGAAAATCAGAATAACACAACCTTCATAAGCGTAGCTTTCTACCCATGAATTGATTCCTATGGGTTGAGGCGTTTGGGCCGCTTCGGTTACGATACGACTTTGCGCACCGAAGATATCGGCTTCGGTGGGAACCTGCACATCGAGCGGAACAATCTCACTCAGATAGCAATCGCAGTCCGTCACAAAGGATTTCATCGTTACCGTAGATTAGGAGTAGAGTCTGTGAAGCATAATTCGGATTGTCGTGCCCTGGTCGATTTCGGAATTCAGGACGAAAATCCGACCATTGTGATACCCTTCGATGATGCGTTTGCTCAAAGAAAGTCCAAGTCCCCAACCCCGAGTTTTTGTGGTGAAACCGGGTTCGAAAATGCGTTTGAAGTTGCTTTTGGGCATTCCCTTTCCTGTGTCTTTTACATCGATATAAATCCAGTCGTTATCGGCTGAAAGTTTTACGTCGATAGTTCCGCGGCCGGAGAGTGCATCCATGGCGTTCTTGATCAGGTTCTCAATAACCCATTCAAATAACGCTTCATTAACCATCGCTTTGAGGCGTTCCATGGCCAACCCGTTGTATGAGATGGTCACATTGCGGGGGACACGTGTGCGGAAGTAGATGACACTGTTCCCGACGATTTCATTGATCACCCCTTCGCTGAGCAGTGTTGTCGAACCGATCTTGGAGAAGCGTTCCACCACTTTGGTCAAACGGACCACATCTTTATTCATCTCTTCGACTGCTGTTTGGTCGATGGGTTGAGTGCGCAGATATTCGATCCAACCGAAAAGTGAGGAGGTTGGAGTCCCCAGTTGGTGGGCCGTCTCTTTGGCCAGTCCGATCCAAACACGGTTCTGTTCATCCTGTTTGGAAGAACGGAAGGTGATGTACCCGAAGGCAGCAAAAATACAAATGACAGCCAATTGAATATAGGGGAAGTAGACCAATGTCCGCAACAGGCTCGATTCGTCATAAAAGAGATAGAACGTGTCGTTGGACCAGGTTTTGATCTCCATGATCGGATTGGCTGCTGCCATCTGCTCGAGTTTCTGACGCAGTAGCACTGGATTCTTGAGGATTCGGTCAGGAATCAGGTGTGGTTTGATCACCTCAAGAGTGCCAGTGGTGATGATAAATGGAATATTGGTGTTGGCATTGAGAATGTAACGCAAAATCTGATTCTCGGGGCCGACCTCACCCATTTTACTCATGGCGAACGACCACATGCGAACCTCGTTCTGCTCTTTCTCGCGCAACTGTTTGGCCATGTTGTTGGTGAAGAGCAGCGAGGAGAGGCCGATGATAAATCCCACAATGATAATTACCACCCGATTGCGGAATGAGAATATTTTGGTTGAAAACATCTTTTTCACGGCATGGTCTCCTTTTGGTTCGTAATGTCTTGGAGTTAATTTCGCCAATGGTTATGACTCAAATATCCAAAATGTTGATAAAATCAGTATGGATAAAGAGTTTTGTCGTTGTTTCGCTTTATGTCAAATTGGTTTGATATGAATTTGATAGACGGCAACAACCTTTTGATATTACTTCTCTCTTTTGTTATTTGCGTTCGGTATCCTGTGATGTGAGGATACGGTGATAATTGGTGGTATCTCGCAATACCTCGATGGCTTTCAGTACTTCGGGATCGTGATGGGCATTGTTGCGCACCACTCCTCCAATATAGTGATAACGCATGACAATTTCGTTGCTTAGCAACATCTTCAGCTCATCTTTGAAGGCCTCCAGATCGGTCTGTTTGTCATCCTGTATCTTCTCTTCGATGGCATTCAACTCCTCTTCAATGCGATCGAGATATTTATCTCGTTCAGCCCTTTGACGCAATTGGTCAAGGGTCTGCTTGGTGTCAGATTCCGAATCAATCGGTTTATCAGCCATGAACGCTACAAATTCGTTGTAATCGGCATCGGTTACCTCAAATGTGTCCACATCGATCGGTTCGCGATGTTTCTTGAAATAGAGATTGGCGAAATCTTCGATGTACCCTTTGGCGAACAGCATGTTTGTAAAACGGCTGTAATAGTTTTCAGGCATGCGTATATCCGGCATGATTCCACCGCCGTCATACACTTTTCGTCCACCCGCAGTGGAGTATTCGCGGATCAGAGAGTCTGGAACAGCCCCTACACTACCATCCTCTGCCCGATGCGAATAGTCGAGTACCTGAATACAGCGTCCGCTGGGAGTGTAATATTTGGCCGTAGTCAGCTTCAGGAAAGAGTTGAAACCTACCGGACGGGTGTTCTGAACCAAACCCTTGCCAAAGGAGCGTTGTCCGACTAAAACACCCCGATCGAGATCTTGGAACGCTCCTGCTACGATTTCAGCTGCAGAAGCCGAAGAGCCGTTGATCAAGACAACCACAGGAATCTCTGTATCGATGGGTTCGCTTTGTGTGGTAAATGTTGCATCCAGCTCTTTCATGCGGCCACGCATCGATACCACCTCGGTTCCTTTGGGTACGAACATGGATAAAATCTTTACTGCCTCTTGCAGGATGCCTCCTCCGTTGCCACGCAGATCGATGATAAGACCTTTAATTCCCTCTTTTTTCATCGAAATGAAAGCATTGCGGAGATCGGCACTGCAATCTTCTGTGAACTCTTTGTGTGAAATGTAACCGATACTGTCGGCGATAATTCCCCAATAAGGCAGTGCAGATAATACGATCCGTTCACGTTTGATGGTGAGCTCCTGCTCCTGATCGGTGAGCAATTTGCGTACCTTGAGACGCAATTCCGTGCCAGGTGTCCCTTTGAGCATCGAACTCACCTCTTGAATCTCCAAGCCTTTGACATCTTTACCATCCACTGCGAGAATGATATCTCCGATTTGTAATCCGGCTTTGTCGGCTGGGGAGCCTTTGTAGGGTTGAGCGACCATGACATAATCGCCTTTTTTCTGAATGATGGCACCCATGCCACCATACTTGCCTGTTGTCATGATCTCGAAATCGGCCATCTCTTTTTCGGGAATCAGTTCGGTGTATGGATCGAGTTCACGAGTCATACCATCAGCTGCATTGAGCATCAGTTTTTCCGGATCAACTTCGTCCACGTATAGGAGACTCAATTCGCGGAACATGTTGAACAGAATCTGAATATTGCGACCCAATGCAAAGTCCGGATTGGTGGCAGCTATGGTACCTGCTCCAACCAGAACGATTAGCGCAGAGAGCAGTGAATATGTAATTCGTTTTTTTGTTTTCGGTTTCATGAAAATCTGCTTATGATCTCATCAAATTGTCAATATGCTTGTCAGGATCAAAGTCGGATGGCAAATCGTTATTCGTTTTCAGCATGACTCTGGTCCAGTGCGGGCCCTAATCGAAAAATCAGGCGTACCACCTCTTTACGAATGCCATCGATCTCCAACTCCTCGCCCTGCTGGGTAATGGTCAGTCGATCTTCCCACAATAAAATTACTTTTTTGGCAGGACTCGATGCACGAAGCACCCATTCGGTCGAACTTTCAGTTACTACGCTGTATCCGTTGCGGTGGATCGTGTTGAGGATAGCTTCACGATCTGTGGTCAGGTTTCCGGTTAGATGGCGGGTAGTAAATCCGAAACGGGGATAGAGAAATGCCAACACCATTAATATACCGATCATCAACCAGCCACGTTGCGTGTGAAACAGTTCATAGAGCATCTGCTCAGCGTTGCCTCGGGCAGTTCCAGTCTGAACCATCAGAACGAAGATCAGCGTAAACAACAGGGCCAGCCAAATCAGATATTTAATGGAGCGGATCAGATATGTTTTAGGTTTCATGGATTTACGGAAATTAATTTATGTGGAATCGTGTTTGCAAAGATACTAAGAATTTTGAGTTTCGTTATGGGTGGTCTGGATGACAATCGTATAGGATACATTGGTGTGGTGTCCCTACCAAAAGTTTATCCATAGGGATGTCATGAGTCTGGGTGGCAATGCGGTCGAAGAGTTGCAAATCGAAACAGATACCCACTTTGGTCGCTGGAGTCTCAGCTAACAAACGGTCATAAAATCCTTTCCCGTGTCCTAATCGTTCTCCGCGTGGAGAAAATCCGACTCCCGGTACAATGATCAGATCCGGATTGTAAGAAGGTTCTTGGTCTGATGATATGCATGGAGAACAGGATTGTGACTGCTCTTCTGGGTGTTCGTATGTATGGATAGGCTCAGATGTGGAAGGTGTTGTTTGTGTTTCGGCAATTGTAGAGGTCGCTATCGGTTCCCAAACTCCGAATTGACGCTGTACTAAATTTTCTCGTCCTGTAAATGGACGTAATAACAATCCGTCACCATGCATAACGGGCAGCAAAATCTGTTTGTGAAGATACCACTTCTCCACAAAGTGATGTGTTGCGACTTCTTGAGGTAAAGACCAATATAAAAGGATACATTGGGCTTGCTGAAATTCCAGGATCGTTTCTAGCGTCTGCATGATCTGAGCCGATGCAGTTTGTAAATATTGAGGAGTGGCTTCAGACAGGCGATGTCGTACCATGAGGCGCAGGGCTTTTTTGTCGGGAAGATCGGCGGATGGTATAGATGATGTTTGGGCGGTATGTTGGGAATTGATATTGTTCGTCATGTGGTGGTTGGTGGTAGTTGACGGGTTATTCAAATCGGGTTGTCGTGAAAATATACGAATAAGCAGCGAAAATCAACGCTGTGTTCCAACGCAGCAAATCACGAAAAACTATGATTGCCGGATGGTGGTGGAACGTAGGTGTCGAGATGTTGTACATTGTAATTGGTACACAAAGAAAAACGTCAGAACGGTGCGAAACATTGTATAAAAATGATCGCTCTTGCGTCGGTTGTGGTAAAAGCGGATCTTCAGATTGATTCTATATCAATATTCTTGTTCTTTGAGGCTATGTCGAAAACAAATGAGATATTTTCTATTACGATAAAAATGAAGGCACACGTCAAATAAAGAACAACAAAATATCCCGAGTAATTAAATATTAATCGGTGTAAAGGATGTAAAACGGATATTTATATTTATCCGTTTTGATGTACCCAGGTAATCCTAGCCTATAAGCCTCGTAATTGTTTTCGGAGATAGTTGGGGAACGGAATGCACCGGTAAGTCCGATTGATTTTTATTGTTCAGTTGCCTTTGATAATGGTGTTACGCTTCCCTGAAAAGTATGTGCCAAAACAATCTATCAGTATCCCTGTTAGATTAACGATAGATTGTCTCGTTGGATCTTAAAAGAAATGTTGAACAAACTTTCTCCAGCCAACAACCGAGCTCTTTGAAATATATGAGTTCAGGAGAGGCGTGCAGGGTGTAAGTTGCTCGGACTATTCATTATCCGGATCGAGCCGACGACGCAACTCTTCGGGCAATGTGGGCATACCTCCCTGTTGGGTGCAGACATAAGCCGATACATCTACCGCCAAACGGTGCGCAATTCGGATCGGTTTGCCTCGGAGCAGTGCTGCACAAAATGTGCCGGTAAACGAATCTCCGGCGCCTACCGTATCGGCTACCTTGACTTTGGGAGTATCGTAATAGGAGCTTTCGTCGGGGGTAAACACATAACTGCCGCTGGCTCCGCAGGTGAGAATCACCACCTGCAAAGCGTAATCTTTGATAACGGCCCGGCAGACAGCACGGGGATTGAGCCCTTCATATCCGAACATTTGGGCTAACACAACCACCTCGTCTTCGTTTAATTTTAAAACATTGCATTTCCGCAGTGAGTTGAGCAACGTCTCGTGTGTATAAAAATTTTGGCGAAGGTTGATGTCGAAGATACGCAGTGCCTCTTCCGGCGTGTCATCCAAAAAACGGGCGATTGTGGCCCGGCTCTCTTCGTTGCGTTGTGCAAGTGATCCGAAACATACTGCACAGCATTGACGTGCCAAATCACGCATCTGATCGGTATAAGGGATATGATCCCATGCTACTCCTTGACGAATATCGTAGCAGGGAACCCCTTCACTGTCCACGGTGACATGTACGGTACCTGTGGGATATTCCACTTTGGATAATAGATGATTGACCTTTTTTGTGTTCAGGGTGTGTTCGATCTCATCTCCCAATGGATCACAACCCAAAGCGCTCACAACTGTGGCGTTGAAACCGAATTGCGAGGTGTGATAGGCAAAATTGGCAGTTGCTCCACCCAACTGTTTGTATTCGGGAAAGATGTCCCACAGAACTTCTCCGATCCCTGCAATGAGATTGTTTTCCATTGTTTTCCTCTTTATTTTGTGTAAAGATAGGTAAATCCTCTGTATATCGGTTATAAAAATACGGATATCTCCGGATATCTCGAGAAAGAATGCAATAAAAAAAACACAAGTTCCCGTTCCTGTGAAAAAATAGGACGTTTTTTGCCTCGATGAGTGCAGTTTCTCAGGCAAAAGATTGTTATTTAGAAAACAATCGAATAACTTTGTAGATCATTTATGGGGTCTTGTAACCCTTCATTCACCTGACAACCAACATTATTAATAATCAAACCTTTATTACTTATGGGCAATTGTCTGTTCACATCCTCGATCGGAAGGAAGCTGATCATGAGTATCTCAGGGCTCTTTCTGATCCTTTTCCTGTTGTTTCACATGTCGATGAACCTGGCTGCTGTCTTCTCGACCGAAGCCTACAATGCGATCTGTGAATTCTTGGGTGCCAATTGGTATGCGCTGGTGGGAACACTGGTTCTGGCTGCCGGTTTTGTGGTACACATCGTCTATGCAACGATTCTTACCTTGCGTAACCGTGCCGCCCGCGGTGACAAACGCTATGCGGTAACGGCAATGCCCGCAGGTGTGAGCTGGGCTTCTCGCAATATGTTCGTGCTGGGCGCTATCGTGGTTCTGGGTCTGATCCTGCACCTCTACAACTTCTGGTACAAGATGCAGTTCGCTGAAATTATCGGTAATCATAATCTCGGCGCTTTCGGTCCTACCGATGGTGCTGCCTACATCATCGACCTGTTCAGCAACCCGATCTACTGTGTACTCTATTTGATCTGGTTCGTAGCTATCTGGTTCCACCTGACTCACGGTTTCTGGAGTGCATTCCAGACAATCGGTTGGGATAACCAAATCTGGTTGGGCCGTCTCAAATGCATTGCGAATGTGTTTGCTACGATCATTTTCCTCGGCTTTGCCGTAGTGGTTATTGCGTTCTATGTACGTAGCCTCTGCTGCTGTGGCGTATGCTAATCTCCCTCTGTGAAAATAAATAAGATAAAATAAGAACTATGGCAAAGTTAGATTCGAAGATTCCTGCCGGCCCGTTGGCTGAGAAGTGGAGCAAACATAAGGCTGATATTAAAGTGGTCAGCCCGGCAAACAAAAGAAAACTCGATATCATTGTAATTGGTACCGGTTTGGGTGGTGCTTCTGCAGCAGCTTCTCTCGGTGACCTGGGTTACAATGTCAAAGTGTTCTGCATCAGTGACTCTCCTCGTCGTGCACACTCAATCGCTGCACAGGGTGGTATCAATGCTGCTAAGAACTATCAGAACGATAATGACTCGGTATTCCGCCTCTTCTACGATACTATCAAAGGTGGTGACTACCGTGCTCGTGAGGCAAACGTTTACCGTTTGGCTGAGGTGTCGAATTTGATTATTGACCAGTGCGTGGCTCAGGGTGTTCCTTTTGCTCGCGATTACGGTGGATTGCTTGATAACCGTTCTTTCGGTGGTGCACAGGTATCCCGTACCTTCTATGCCCGCGGTCAGACCGGTCAGCAGTTGTTGTTGGGCGCTTATGCAGCCCTGAACCGCAATATTGCCCGTGGTAACGTTAAGAGCTATCCTCGTCATGAGATGTTGGATCTGGTGCTGATCGACGGTAAAGCTCGTGGTATTATTGCCCGTAACTTGATTACCGGTGAGATCGAGCGTTTCGGTGCGCACGCCGTAGTAATCGCATCGGGTGGTTACGGTAATGTCTTCTTCCTTTCTACCAATGCGATGAACTCGAACGGTTCAGCTGCTTGGCAGTGCTACAAGAAGGGCGCAGATTTCGCAAACCCCTGCTTCACTCAGATTCACCCGACCTGTATCCCGGTACACGGTACCCAGCAGTCTAAACTGACTTTGATGTCAGAGTCTCTGCGTAACGATGGTCGTATCTGGGTTCCGAAGAAGAAAGAGGATGTTGAGGCAATTCGTGCGAAGAAGAAGAAAGCATCTGATATTCCTGAAGAGGATCGTGATTACTACTTGGAGCGTCGTTATCCGGCTTTCGGTAACTTGGTTCCGCGTGACGTGGCTTCACGTGCCGCTAAAGAGCGTTGCGATGCCGGTTATGGTGTAAACGAAACCGGTTTGGCCGTATTCCTGGATTTCAAATCAGCTATCGAGCGTTTGGGTAAAGAGGTGATCAAAGCGCGTTACGGTAACCTCTTCCAGATGTATGAGAAGATCACCGACGTGAATCCATACGACGAGCCGATGATGATCTATCCGGCCGTTCACTATACGATGGGGGGTATCTGGGTTGACTACAACTTGATGACTACGATCCCCGGTCTGTATGCAATTGGTGAGGCCAACTTCTCTGACCATGGTGCAAACCGTCTGGGTGCATCGGCACTGATGCAGGGTTTGGCTGACGGTTACTTTGTACTGCCCTACACAATCGGCGATTACCTGGCACATGAGATTCAGACTCCGAAGATCGACACCTCTCGTCCTGAGTTTGATGAGGCAGAAAAGGCTGTCAAAGAGAAGATCGCCAAACTGCTTTCGATCCAGGGTAACGAGTCAGTGGACGATATCCACAAGAAGTTGGGTCACATCATGTGGGAGAATGTAGGTATGGCTCGTACCAAAGAGAGCTTGGAGAAAGCCATTACTGAAATTCAGGCGCTGCGTAAAGATTTCTGGAAGAATGTTCGTGTTCCGGGAACGGACAAAGAGTTCAACCAGGAGCTTGAAAAGGCAATTCGTCTGGCCGACTTCCTCGAATTGGGTGAGTTGATGGCACGTGACGGTCTGTTGCGTAACGAGTCTTGCGGTGGTCACTTCCGTGTTGAGTCTCAGACTCCCGAAGGAGAGGCTAAACGTGATGATGAGAACTTCGCATATGTAGCGGTTTGGGAGTACAATGGTCCCGATAAAGAGCCGACCATGCTCAAAGAGCCGTTGACATTCGAGGCCGTTCATCTGGCACAGCGTAACTACAAAGACTAACGATTCGACCTGTAGGAATTTTAAAACTTGAAACGATGAATTTGAAATTAAAAATATGGCGTCAAAAGAACGCCAAAGCCCAAGGGGAATTTAAGAACTACACGGTCGAGAACATCTCGCCGGACACTTCGTTCCTCGAAATGCTGGACATTCTGAACAATGATTTGATTCACAAAGGTGAGGAGCCTATCGTGTTCGACCATGACTGCCGTGAGGGTATTTGCGGTATGTGCTCATTGCACATCAATGGTCATGCACATGGACCCGACGAAGATATTACCACTTGCCAGTTGCACATGCGCAAATTCAAAGATGGCGATACGATTGTTATCGAGCCGTGGCGTTCGAAAGCCTTCCCTGTAATTAAGGACTTGGCTGTTGACCGTAGCGCATTCGATAAGATTTTGCAGGCAGGCGGTTTTATCTCAGTGAACACTGGCGGTGTGCCTGATGCCAATGCTATTCCTATTCCTAAGAAGGATGCGGACGAGAGTATGGATGCAGCAGCTTGTATCGGTTGCGGTGCTTGTGTTGCAACCTGCAAGAATGGTTCTGCCATGTTGTTCGTAGCTGCTCGTGTATCATCGTTGGCTAAGTTGCCTCAAGGTCGTGTTGAAGGTGCTCGTCGTGCCAAAGCAATGGTTGCCAAGATGGATGAGCTCGGTTTCGGTAACTGTACCAATACCGGTGCATGTGAAGCAGAATGCCCGAAAGGTATCTCGATTGCTCACATCGCTCGTTTGAACCGTGAGTTCCTCTCTGCTAAGTTGAAAGACTAATTGAAAAGTTCTGTCACGACGTTTTGTTAAACGTACTGACGGAAGATAGATTAAGCCGGAGTCTGGTGAAAGGCTCCGGCTTTTTTTTATCTGTTTGAATGATGTCTCCAAAGCTTTTTTGTCGGACTAATGTAAAGAGCCTGAATTTGTCTCGTGTTTTGAATCACAAAAGAGGGCTGGACTGAGATTGGTAATCGTATTGTGTACAGCAAACTGTTTGACCGATGAAGAGACTTTATAGAAGTTTGAAACCATGGTATCTAATTGATACCTTACGTAGTTTTCGAGGCGTGCTTCTTATTGGGTTGATCCTTATGTGATAGATTTTTATTTGTCTGTGTTGTGAATAAAATTTTGATTCAAATAAATGTTCTGAATTCATAAATATGTATTTAGAGGGTGTTTACTTCATATTTTGTAATAAGTGGAAACGAGATGCAGCGGCAAATGTTATTTTGCCGCTGCATCGCTTCTCTATGGTTAAGAACAAAGAGCGATTTTATAAAGGATAGGTGTCAAATGCGTACAGTTCGGTTGACAAATACCGCTCTCCCGTATCAGGCAACAGAACAACGATTCTTTTACCTTTATTTTCTGGTTGTGCCGCCAATTGTGTGGCCGCAAAAGTGGCAGCTCCGGCAGATATGCCAACCAGTAAACCTTCTGTTTGTGCCAGTTCTCGAGAGGTGCGGATCGCATCGTCGTTTTCAACGGGAATTACCTGATCGACAACTTTGGCATCATAGGTTTTGGGGATAAACCCGGCTCCAATACCCTGCAATTTGTGGGGCCCGGGTTTGCCTCCCGATAGGACTGGCGATCCGGCAGGCTCCACAGCTACAATACGGATGTTGGGATTGAGCTCTTTGAGCCGTGCTCCTGTGCCGCTGATCGTACCTCCTGTGCCGACTCCTGCTACAAAAATATCGATTTGTCCATCTGTGTCGCGCCAAATCTCTTCGGCAGTTGTCCGTTTATGTGTGGCTGGATTCGCCGGATTTTCGAACTGCTGCAGAATAACTGAACCTGGATTTTCGTTTCGTAAGGCTTCTGCTTTATCGATAGCCCCTTGCATGCCTGCTGCTCCGGGAGTCAGCACAATATTGGCTCCAAGAGCTTTGAGTAGATTACGCCGCTCAATGCTCATCGTTTCGGGCATGGTCAAGGTCAATTGATATCCTTTAGCGGCAGCAACAAGGGCTAATCCCACTCCGGTGTTGCCACTGGTCGGTTCGATAATCAGACTGCCAGGTTTGAGGATACCCTGCTTTTCAGCGTCTTCAATCATGGCCAATGCAATACGATCTTTGACGCTTCCTCCGGGATTGAAATATTCCAGTTTTGCAATAATTGTGGCTCTAACAGCCTTTTTATTGTTGAAGTTCGACAGCTCCAAGAGAGGGGTATTCCCGATTAAGTCGGTCAGCTTTTTTGCAATTTTTGACATAACTTGAAAGGTTTAGTGTCTCGACATATATTGGAACGGAGCGTTGTGTCCTGAAATTGTTGTTATAAAACAGATCGGATTATTGCCTAATGGTTTGTGTCGAGATTGGTTACAAACAATTTGTTCTATATGAAATATTTGCCAAGTATGGTCATGCCGATTGGACCTAATTCCAATATTTATTCGACATCGAGTTCCAACTCTTTGCGCAGGCGATTCAACACGGGGTTTTTTTCGGTCAAATAACGCAAACGATCTTCCACTTTAATGGGCTTCAAACCTTTTGTGCTGGCTTTGATGTTGACTTGAATCTGGATCGGTACATGAACATCACTTAATTCACCGAGCCGACTTTTTAATGCTGTGAGACAGTTGCTCAACTCTTCGTAAGCCGATTCATTCGGTACGATCATCCGAACCAAATTCCCTTCGACCTGTGCATCCTGACAGAAGATACCGATTCGAGGACGCTCATGCATCATCTCTTCGGTAAGACGCTTCAACCCTTCCGTCAATGCGGTTTCAACATCGGCATCGATCTCTACAGTCTGCTCCTCTTCGTTGTCAGTCTCTTCTGTGGTTTCTGGTGTGACTGTTGAAGTTTGGAGAATGGAGCTGATTGAGCGTCCAGACAATATTCCTATTTCCGGTAATCCATTGGGAGTGCGTCTTTGTGGACGTTGTCCAGATAACCCGTTTGTATTGGGAATGGTTGTTGCACTTTGTGTGACTGGATTGGGATGGTTTGGATTGACTCTTGTTGTGGAGCTCACTGTCCCATTGGGTGCAGGAGATGCTCCCTGAGATTGGGCGGCAAATGCAATATCTGAACGTGAATCCGTCGGATTGGACGTGGCTCCGATAGATAATGAGGATGGAGTCGTTGTTTGTTGGGACGTGGGGCGAGTCTGGTTCGCGACAGCGGATTGTGAGGGGGCTATCGGTTGTGTGCTTGACGATAATTTAGCTGCACTTGTTCCTGAAATGGCTTGGTTTGCGTATGTCGCTTGCGACGGCACCCTATTGTCTGTTGCAGTGGCTGTTTGTGTAGAGTTCGTTGGGCCCGACTGAGGAACAGGATGACGCTGCTGTAAGGGTGGTAACGATGGCGTTAACGTGTTATCATTTTTTTTTTGACCGAGCCCGCAAAGTTTCATCAGGCCCAGTTCGACATGCAAACGTTGGTTGGTTGCCGTTCGCAATCCCGAATCGATCGATGTCAGTAGGTTGATCCCTTCAAAAAGGAGTGGAACACTGCACGCTTCCGCCTGTTTCCGGTAACGTTCTGCTACGCTTCCTGTCACCTCCAATAACGGGATAGTTTGCGGATTTTTGCACATCAGCAGATCTCGGAAGTGGTTGTTGAGTCCTCCGACAAAGGTCTGTCCGGAGAATCCTTTGCGTAACACATTGTCGAACAACAGCAGTGCATCTGTATAGTTCCCCTCCAAGATCTGTTGGGTGACGGTAAAATAGGTGTCGTAATCGAGTACGTTTAGCGTCTCGGCCACCTCTTTTGTCGTCAAGTTCGAGCCGCAGAACGACACGACCTTATCAAACATCGAAAGCGCATCACGCATTCCTCCGTCAGCTTTTTGCGCGATGATGTGCAGCGCTTCGTCGTCGTAGGTTACCCCCTCTTGCGAAGCGATATATTTGAGATATTCGACTCCGTCTTCGACCCGAATGCGGTTGAAGTCATAGATCTGGCAACGAGACAGAATCGTTGGAATGATTTTATGTTTTTCCGTAGTGGCGAGGATAAAGACCGCATGTGCGGGCGGTTCCTCCAATGTCTTGAGGAAAGCGTTGAATGCCTGTACGGAGAGCATATGCACCTCATCGATGATATAGACGCTGTATCGGCCGATCTGAGGCGGGATACGTACCTGGTCGATCAGGTTGCGGATATCATCGACCGAGTTGTTCGAGGCGGCATCCAATTCGTGGATGTTGAACGAACGGTTTTCGTTGAAAGCCTTGCAGGATTCGCATTCGTTGCATGCTTCGGCATCGGCTGTCGGGTGCAGACAGTTGATCGCTTTGGCGAAGATACGGGCGCAAGTGGTTTTACCCACACCACGTGGACCGCAAAACAGATACGCATGGGCCAACTGACCGCGACTGATGGCATTTTTCAGTGTCGAGGTAATATGTGACTGTCCGACGACCGAAGCGAAGGTCGCAGGACGGTATTTGCGTGCAGATACGATGAAGTTCTCCATACTCTTTTGCAAAGCTCTGTGGTGCGTGGCCCCGTGTTATTGGCGGTTGAGGTTCTCAACTTGTCGTTTCTCTTTCAGAATGGATGATTCTCAGCCGGCGTCTTATTGATTGTGTATGCCGGGGCTGTGATGTCAATTCTTAGGAGGAACCACTGTTGAAAAACAGTAGGTGTAAACGATAGCTCACAAGATGCAACGCACCATTGATGTATCACTCCATTACACCCGCTCTTCAACGAATTCAAAGATACGAAAAAAATGGTTCGTTACGGTTTTTCGTTGTGCTCTTTTACGAGGTAATCACTCTTTTCGACATGTTGATAATATTGTTGCAGACGTGCTTTCAGATCACGTTCCACCTGTTCGAGTGCAGGCGTCGTTTGGACAGCAATATTGTGTTTTTGCAGTGTGTCAGCTCGAGTGTAGGCTGAAAGCGTTTTGTGTCCATCGAAAAAGAGTACCAACGAATCGGTAATTGCCTGGTAGTTTTCACCCATTCGGTTGACGGCCATGGCGGGACGATCATTTTCACGCAGTACATCCCGACCAAAGGCGAAGTAAGGCCTGTCGTATCCGACCAGCCCCAACAACGTCGGCATCAGGTCAATCTGTTGGGTGACGCGGGTGTCAGCTCCTTTCAATGCTCCGTCAGGCGTGTAAAGCAGACAGATAATGTGGCTGTTGCCTGTCGGAGTGAGAGTCTTCGGGGCAAAAGTCTCTGACGAAACGTGGTCCGCTACAAAGACAAAAATCGTATTGTTATACCAGGGCTGTTTTGATGCGGCCTCCATGAAATGTCGGATAGCCAAATCGGTATAGGCAACACCTTTGTGTACTTTGGTCTTGCCGGCGGGCAATACTTCTTTATACTGGTCGGGAACAACGAACGGATGGTGTGAGGTGAGCGTAAAGACCGATGCAAAGAAGGGTTGTGGCGTGGAGCTGAGCGTCTGTCCCATATATTGCAGGAAAGGCTCATCCCAGATGCCCCAATATCCGTCGAAATCATCCGTGCCGTGTGCCCGTTCGTAATCTTCACGACTGTAATAGTTTTCGATACCGGCCTGTGTGGCGTAAGCTCCGAAACCCATGGAACCACGGCTTGATCCGTTGAAGAAGGAGGAGGCATATCCTTCGTTATGCAGAATCTTCGGCAGAGCCTCCATTGGTGCAACTGCCTGGGGAAGTAGCACGAACGGGGTTTCGTATGAGGGGATCGAAGAGAGTACCGATGGCAGTGCTTCAATCGATTTACGCCCGTTAGCAAAGGCGTTTGTGAAGTAATAACCATTGCGCATCAGCGAGTCAAGGAATGGGGTGAACCCATTGCCGTCCGGATAGAGGTCCGGATTGAGCAGAGCGGAATGTTCGCTGCTGAAACTCTCCAAAATGAAAAGGACAATGTTGCGTTTGCCCAATACCGGAGCCGTGGCTACCTCGTTCGTTGTTTGATCCGTTGTCGCGATATCAGAACCTTTAGAGGTTGAGCTGGAGGGAGCTGCCGTATCGCAAGTTGCTGACGGGTAGTGATAAGGCGAGTACAAGGAATCGAGCGTCGCCTGATCGAAAAACTTCTCATAGACCAGTGCTTTGTTCCCCAAGGTACGCAGTACGCAGAAGGGGTTACTCAAGATCAGATTAGCTTTTAAGTTGGAGGCGGTGTAGAGTGTGGCATTACTTAAGGTGATTGGGCGGGTCTGTCGGCTGAAGCCTCCGCGAATGCCACCCAGTACCAACCCTACGCCAACAGCCAGTATGGCCAGGTTTACCCCTAAATAGCCCCATGGATTGCGGATACGTGTGGGCATGGGTTTAATGCGGCGATAGCACCAGATCATACCGAAGATCAATAGCGCAAACCACAGTACGATATACCAGTTCTCACCGATTCCGCGCAATAGGACTGTCCCAGTGTTGTCGTTGTTGTGCAGGTATGAGAGTTCGTCTGACGTGAAACGTTTCCGGGCGTAGTGGAAGTAGATGCCGTCAGCCGTATTGATAAGCAAAGCCAAGGAGTTCGTGACGGTGTAAAGCCAAAAAAGCATTCGTTGATACCATTTTCGTTCGCGCAGCCGCAGCGGTAACAAAGAAAGCAGGATAAACAATGCATTGATATAGAGAATCGATGCTGTATCGAACATCCATGCGCCATGCAGCAATTCTGGTACTTCGCTCCAAGTGAGAGTTCCGATGTCCGCTGCATTTTGCAAGTAAAACACTATGCGGCAGAGAAACCACAAAAGATAGAGCAGTGCTAATCGCAGTACCAGTGTGGTTGCATCGTTTTTCAGAAATTTTTGTATTGTGTTGTTTTGCAGAAAATTCATGGGTAATCTGTGAATCAGTAATAGAATGCTTGAGCTTCCATTAATTTTTATGGTGTCTGTTTTTTGCAGGAGTAGGTTGGGGTTTGGTTAGTCGGGTGTTGTTGATGCTCTCAATCTGAGCAGAACGATTTAGGACAACTCATCAGAGGTGGTTCAGAAATCGCTTCCCTCGCCTCTTCTACACATAAAGGGACTGGCTCCTCCGTGGTGTAAATTCAAATAGAGAGAGAAAAAGCAGAACGGTTATTCCTGCTTTTTCGGTTTGATACGGATTTCGGGTTTGTGATAAACGGTCGAATGCGGAGGAACCGACTCGGTCAACCAAACATTACCGCCAATCACCGTATCGTGTCCGATCACCGTATTGCCCCCGAGAATTGTACTGCCGGCGTAGATGATCACGTTGTCTTCAATGGTCGGATGACGTTTTTGGCCACGCAGTTCTTTGTCTACGTATGTCGCTCCCAGTGTCACCCCCTGATACAGGCAAACGTTTCGTCCGATAATAGTTGTTTCACCGATTACAATACCTGTCCCATGATCGATGTAAAAATCGGGCCCGATCTGAGCTCCAGGATTGATGTCGATTCCTGTTTTGCTGTGGGCATATTCGGTCATCACTCGGGATACAACCGGGATATGGAGTTTGTAGGCTACGTGAGCGATCCGATAGACCATGATGGCATAAAAACCAGGATAACAAAGGATGACCTCTTCAGCGCAATAGGAGGCCGGATCGCACATGTTATAGCGATTGGCATCCTTGACTAACGCATCATAAATGGACGGTATTTCGTTGAAAAATTGCTCGACGAGTGATTCACAATCGGTTTGGGTGCAGGTGCACAGTGGTCGAACAATGGCAAAAAAGTCGTGTTGCAGTCTTTCCCAACGTGCTGCGATTTGAACCTCCGTAATGGGTAAGTCGTCACGCAACGGGAAGAGCAGATTGGTCAGGTCGTCGACAAAACGGTGTACGGCCGCTTGCGAAGGTACAGCATGGCAAGAGGCTCCGGTCTGTCTGAAAAGATGTGCAGGAAATTTATTGATTTTATCGGACATATAGTCTGGTTCTTAATTCAGTCGTTGTTGATGAAGGATGTTAATTATGTCGTTAATGGGTTTAAGGTGCCTATCACGTTGTCAATGACTTTCATACAGTGTTGTTTGCTGGGATGATGAGCGGTTGCCAAAGATAGCTCGCAAAAGCAGATTGTATGAAGTGCTTCGTTGAAATTGTGGTTGTCGGCACTTTCTTTAATTAACGGAGTGGCGTTGTGTTATTCCAACGTCGCAATGTAACGTTCTATGTCACTTCGCAACTGGAGGTAGAGAAAACAATCTTTATAGTGTTCGTTGTCGAGCAACACCTCACGCACATTACGCAATGCGTTGTTGTAGTTGCTCAGTTCGTTTTTGAGAGCTATGCCCTGTTTGGAGCCGGTGTTGATGCGTTGGATGGTCATGTCGCGCAGATGATCGCAAACCGTACGCAGCAATGTGATGATCACATTGTCCAACAGTGTATGTCCTTGCATAAAATAGTAGATGTTGCAGGAGGTGGCTCCGAAACGGGCAATCTGCTCGCCAAATTGGTTGACTGGAGAGACCCAGTCAGGATTGTTGTGTTCCAGAGTCAGCAACCGTTTATCCACTTGGCGTTGTAACCAAGAGAGCGTCTGGGCTCCATTGTTGTTTAAATCCAAATAATTGAGTCGGACACTGGTGCGAAAGTCGATCAGCGAAAAAATCCGTTCGCTTTTGCGCATGGCTGAGTAGGCATACCACAAAAACAGTGGGTAGATGATCCGTGAATACTCTTTGAGGAAAGTTTCGAAATCGAAAATCAGTGTATCGTTTTTGGTTGCTTTGGCACACACCCGGTGTAACGAGGGCGGATGGCAGAGGTAATTCTCTGTGGCGTAAGCGTAGGTGTGGAATACGTAAGGAGAGTCGTTGACCAACCGCGATTGTTCGGTATTGCCGTTGAACAGGTAGTCGAAATCGCTGTCCATACACAACAGCAAATTGGGACCACTTTCGGGAATCATATCCAAAAGCACCCGTTTCCCTTTGGCCAGATCTTTACGAGGCGGAACGCTGATCTCGAATTTGAGGCGATCCGTTTCGTAATCGTCAAAAATGCCTCGCCAAAAGGCCACATCATCATACCCCTCTACAAAAACATTGACCAATCGATACTCTCCGTTTGCGTAACGGGAGGCGATAGGCTCAACTGAAGTGGGAGCGGCAGCTTCGAAATAGTTACGGGAGTTATGTTTTTTCTTTTTCATTGCGCTCGTGTTTGGTCTCCTTTGGTCTGTTGATGGAGCATTGGGGTATATACAATGAAAACGGCTGTGAATCCAGCTTTCGTATTTGTTTTATCCGGGGAGGAAGTCTTTCATGCTGAAAAGGAGGAGTCGAGGTTAGCTTACGCTCATTCCAAAATGAAAGCTATTGCTGACGTTGTCTGATCCTGGAGGTAATCGGCAAAAGCTATTCGGATAACTCTACCTTGACAATTTCGATTCCGACCCGTTTGAGCAGATCAATGCCATCCATCGAATGATACGAGTCAGCATAAACGACCCGTTTGATTCCGCTCTGGATAATCAGTTTTGCGCATTCGATGCAGGGTGATGAGGTGACATAAAGCGTGGCCCCTTCGCTGCTGTTGTTTGATTTGGCCACTTTGGTAATGGCATTGGCTTCAGCATGCAGAACATAAGGCTTAGTCTTGCCTGTTTCATCCTCGCAGATATTCTCAAATCCCGATGGGGTGCCGTTGTATCCGTCCGAAATGATCATCTTGTCTCGGACAATCAAAGCTCCGACCTGTCGACGCACGCAATATGAATTTTCAGCCCAGATCCTGGCCATTTTCATATAGCGAATATCCAATTGTCGTTGTTTCTCTTCTTTATATCCCATAATGTTTTGTCCAAAGGGTGTTTGTCAACCCGCCTACGCGGCGAAGATGCCATTTACAAATATAATGAAATCTACCGCAATCGTTAAATTCAAGCGAGACCGTTGCAGAAATAGAGCACTATCTTACAAAGATAACGAATTTTCGGATAGTTATTCCTTGTTAGTTTGGACTGTACGGGGTGAAAATAGGATCATTTCAGGTACGAAATTTTGTTAGGATTGGTAGCGATTATATTTGTGAGAGTTCATAATCGAATTTGCGTCTGGTTGCGAGTAAGGTGAAAATAGTAAAGCCCGGAAACTGCTTCCGGGCTTTACTTGTTGATTTATACTGCGACTTTGTGACAGTCGTTGTATAGCGTTGCTTTATAATAACTGCAAAGTCGAATTTAGAACAATCTAATCAATAAAAATTTCGAGCAGTTTTGCATTGCCTTCGAGGGTCATCTCGTCGATGCAGGCCGGTACCAATACGGTTTCACCTTTGGTTGCTTGTTCACTGCCATCTTTCCATTTCATGGTCAGATCACCGTCGAGTACCATATAGATGACGAAAGAGTCCAAAGCCTCATAAGAGCGAGTCAACTCCCCTTTCACTTCAACTACATTGGTGGTGAAATAGGGGCACTCTACCAAATTGACAGAACGGTTTACCTCGGGTTTGTGTGTGATGTCGTAATGTTGGTCCGGTGCAAAGTTAATCGCATCAACGGCCAGCTCGGTGTGCAGTTCACGGCTTTTGCCGTTTTTGTCTACACGGTTCCAGTCGAATACCCGGTAAGTAATGTCTGAAGTCTGCTGAATCTCAGCGATCAGAATGCCTTTGCCGATGGCATGGATAGCACCAGCTGGAATAAAATAGGCATCATCCTGTTTGACCGGAACGCGAGCCAAAATATCGGCTAATGTACCGTCGGCTACATGTTTCAGATACTCTTCTTTGGTTACGGGACGGTTGAATCCGAGGCAGAGTTGAGCATCTTTTTCGGCATCGACGATATACCACATTTCGGTTTTTCCGTATGAATTGTGACGCTCTTTTGCCAGTTGATCATTGGGGTGTACCTGGATCGAAAGTGCATCCTGCGCGTCGATCAACTTGATCAGCAAAGGGAACAGTAATCCGAATTTGTTGTAGATTTTGTCACCTACTAGATCTCCCATATAGACCTCGATCAGCTCTTCAAGGGTGTTGCCGGCCAATTTGCCGTTGGAGATCACTGAAATGTTGCCAGGAACAGATGAAATCTCCCAGCTCTCACCGATGAGCTTTCCTGCGGGCAGTTTTTTGCCCATCTTCTCGCCAAGTTGGTGTCCACCCCAGATGCGCTCCTCAAGGATGGGCTTGAATTTCAGAGGATAAAGCATATCTTAAATATTTGAATCGTGCGAATTTGCTGCCGCAAAAGTACACTTTTATCCCGATAATTCATATCTTTGAGATTCGTTGATAAAGCGGAATTTACAATCAAACACACGAAAAAGATGAAAGAGACTGTATTGGTATCGGGAGGAGCCGGGTATATTGGTACTCACACCACGGTTGAGCTTATTGAAGCCGGTTATGATGTAGTGATTGTTGATAATCTCTCCAACTCTGAAATGGAAGCGGTTGAGGGAGTACGTAAGATTACAGGTGTGAACGTTCCTTTCGAACAGGTGGATTGTACCGATAAAGAGGCCTTAGGACGTGTTTTCGATCAATATAAATTCAATTCGATTATCCATTTTGCCGCCTCAAAGGCTGTCGGTGAGTCTGTCGAGAAACCGTTGCTCTATTATCGCAACAACCTCCAGTCGTTGATTACGATTTTGGAGTTGATGCGTGACAAAGGGGTGCGCAATATTGTCTTCTCATCCTCATGTACCGTATATGGACAGCCGGATGTATTGCCTGTAACTGAGCAGACTCCGCGCCAGTCGGCAACATCTCCTTATGGAAATACCAAACAGATCTGCGAAGATATTTTGCGGGATACGGTTCACGCTTATCCGGAGCTCTTCGGTATTGCATTGCGTTATTTCAACCCGATTGGAGCGCATCCTTCTGCGTTGATTGGTGAACTGCCCAAAGGGGTACCTATGAACCTGGTCCCTTTCATTACACAGACTGCAGCCGGTATTCGTGAGTGCCTGAGTGTATTCGGAGATGATTATGATACTCCTGATGGTTCGGCTATTCGTGACTACATTGATGTCAATGATTTGGCCCGTGCCCATGTCGTAGCCGTAGATCGTATGGTAGGGGGCAAAAGCAAGAGTAATTATGAATATTTCAATATTGGTACAGGTCGCGGTTTGTCAGTGCTGGAGCTTATTGCCGAATTCGAGAAGGCAACCGGTGTAAAACTCAACTACAAGATCGTAGGCCGTCGTGCAGGTGATATTGAAAAGATTTGGGCAGATACGACCTATGCCAACAAGGAGCTGGGCTGGTCTGCAAAACGTTCGACAGGCGAAACATTACTTTCAGCCTGGAATTGGGAGAAAAAAATTCGCGGAATCAAATAGTGATTCGTTGTTGAGTCCGAAAGGGGCTGAAGCGGTTGGCTATCTTGTTGAATGGGAAGCCAGTAAGCCGGATTTTATTCCTCAAAGGTCGATTGCGGTGGCGGTATCGACAGAGTAATAATGTTGATACAGCTATACTTTGCGATTGGAAATGTACTCTTGGAAACATACTTTTGAATCGCTGCAGTCCATATCTTTGAGAGGGTAAACTTCGCGGCATCGGATTTCAAATCATATCGGGAGGTATTGTACAAAGTTTTTCTTGTATAGTACCTTCCGTTGTTTTTTGGTGAGATTGAACAGAGTAACAGGTCACGTGAAAGTTTGGGAAGATATAAATCAGGATGTTTGGTGTGTTAAGGGGTGAGGAGAAAACGTGTAAACATGAAAAAACGATCATCTGTGCACAGACCGAAATACTCATATACGTGGAGTACTGCTCGTTAGTGTTTAAGCCTCCACAGTGATATGATGCTATCAAGTCTCTAACTTTCCCCCCCCTAAATTTTGATGTGGATACTCTCTATCGAAAAGTTAAAAGAAAAACGGTTTCGCGGTTGTTGGAGTAGAGCAATTTAATAGAACCGTGGTGTAGGCGCATGATCTGACGTGAGATACTTAAACCAATTCCCGAACCGTCCGTTTTGGTGGTGAAGAAGGGGACGAATATCTGCTCGGCTACCTCCGGTGGAATGGGAGCGCCGTTATTGGCCACCTCAATGGTGACATTCTTCTCCTGGTCATACCGGGCTTTAATCCGGATCCAACCGTCTGAACGTCCACCCAGGGCTGCAACGGCATTCTTGATCAGATTGAGAATCACCTGCGAAATCTGATTCTCATCCGCCTGGATCATCAGATCGTCTGGTTCGACATCGATCGCAATTTGTATTTTTTCATTCGGTGTAATCTCTGTTCCTAAAGCAACCTGTTGCTCCAATAGTTTTTTGATATACAATAATTTAAAGTCCGGTTGTGGAATATGGGTAAAGCGGCGGTAAGATTCGACAAAAGCAATCAATCCCCGGCTGGTCGTCTGGATTACCTCCAACCCGCGATGGATGTCATCATCCTTGTCTCCATGAAGTTGCAGCAAGGTGTCGCTGAGGGAGGTGATCGGGGTGATTGCGTTCATAATCTCATGGGTCAGCACTCGGGTCAAACGAATCCATGATTCCAACTCCTTTTCATCCAATTGCCGGTCGATATCGTTAATGGAGATGATCTTCATGCGCTCCCCCCGGATGATCACTTCCGAGGCCTGTAACGAGAGATGCGAGGTGCCTCGTTCGTTATAGAGCGTTACGCTTTGTGTGTCGCCGCTACACATTTTCAGAAAGATAGTTGGCAGCGATTCATCCAAACGGCTGAGCTGATGGACGTGAGTAAAGACCGGTAAATCCAGCAGACGCCGCGCTTCGGCATTGGTCTGGAATACAAATCCCTTGTCATTGAGAACAACGATGCCGGTAATGACGTTGCTCAAAATCAGTTCGTAATACTTTTCTTGTTCCCGGATCTCTTGACGGGCTTTGAAAAGCATCCCTTTGATGCGGTTGAGAGTTTGGTTGAACGTGTTGTCATGGATGGCCGATTCGTTGTCGGAGAAACGAAACGCATAATCTCCGCTTTCGATGGCATTGAACATGAAGGTGATCTTACGAATGTTGTAACGGTAGATACGAACCAGCGAGATGCAACATACGATAGTCAATAGAACGCAAAAAGCGGCTGGCAGATAGAGCTGTTGCAGAAACAGCAAAGTGCCGCCTATTACACAGACTATCAGGGTCAGAATTACCCATGCTAACTTGTATTGCAGGTTCTTAAACATCTTTTGATGACCTTTGCTGTCTTAGTCTATTTTAATCTATTTTGACCAGACAATTTCCTCTCACCTAAAATTAATTAAAGTCCGTATTTTTTGATCTTGTTGTAGAGGGTTTGACGCGTGATCCCTAATCGAGAGGCGACTTGAGAGAGATTGCCGTCAGTCAGTTCGATTGTACGGCGAATCAGATTGATCTCCATATCTTCGAGAGTCGAGATGTTCTCCGGAGCGTTTTCTGTCGGCGTAGAAAGCAGGAAATCACTATCGGCCAGCGTTTCCCCTTCGCATAAAATAACGGCCCGTTCCACGGCGTGTTGCAGCTCTCGGATATTGCCATACCAAGGGTACTCTTTCAGCTTTAGCAGTGCTTTGTCGGAGAGACGCTCGATCTTTTTGCCATATTTGGCAGCATAGCGCTCCCAAAACATACGGGCAAGCGGTTCGATATCCTCGGGCCTTTCACGCAGTGGGGGAATCTCGACATGAATCGTGTTGATGCGGTAGAGCAGGTCTTCCCGGAACGACCCCTCGGTAACCATCTGTTGCAGATTGCGGTTGGTGGCACAAATCAATCGAATATCGACAGGCAGAGGCGTGTTGCTGCCGACACGCACCACTTTGCGGTTTTGGATGACAGTCAACAGTTTGGATTGCAGTGCGTAGGTGAGATTGCCGATCTCGTCCAGAAACAGGGTGCCGCCCGAAGCCGCTTCAAATTTGCCGGCACGGTCGGTACGGGCATCTGTAAAGGCTCCTTTGACATGACCGAACAGTTCACTTTCGAATAGGGTTTCCGTGATGGCTCCCATATCCACGCACATCAACGCTTCGTCCCTACGGGGAGAAAGACGGTGAATTTCGCGCGCCAACATCTCTTTACCGGTACCATTCTCTCCGGTAATCAGAATATTGGCGTCGGTTCGGGCTACCTTTTCGATCAGTTGTCTCAGGTCGTTCATGGCACGACTTTCGCCCCAATACATGGCTCGAGGCTCTGCCTGAAATTCGCGTTTGATCTCTTGTAGGCGTTTGACCTCACGCCGGGAACGACTTAACCGATAGACCGATTGCAGGGTGGCGATCAATTTGGCGTTGTCCCACGGTTTGACCACAAAGTCGGCGGCTCCGGCTTTGATTCCCTTAACGGCCAAATCGATATCCGCATAGGCGGTGAACAGAACCACTTGCACGTATGGAGCCGCATTGCGCAGCTGTTCTAACCAATAGAGCCCTTCGTTGCCATTGTTGACTCCTGCCGAAAAGTTCATATCCAACAGCACCACATCGAAATTCTCTTCTCTGAGGGTGGAAAGCAGGTTATTGGGAGAGTTCAGTGTGGTGACCGTTTCGAAATAGCTGCTCAACAAGAGCTTCAAAGCGATCAGAATGCTCTTGTTGTCATCGACTATTAAAAGTTTTCCCTGTTTCTCTTTTTTGGCCATAAACGAAGTTGCTGTTTCCTCAAATTTACATATTTACCCACAATAAATGTACCTCCTAATCAACGAGGAAATCCCTGTTTATGAGATGAAGTGTCAATTATTTGGACACTGTGTGTCTTTTTTTGACACATTTTCATTGAGTGAATATGTTTAAATGTGTTGTTAATCATATATTTATGTTGTTGGTATGTTTTTGGCATGCGATATTTAAAAAATCCTGTCTGCTATGGTGTTCGAATCGCAGAGTGACGGTCAAACCATATTGTAAATCGCCGTGTGGGCTGTCTACAGGAGACGACCAAGAGCTTGCAAGGATAATGGTCATACCACATGGGAATTTTTTGAAGGCATGATAGAACGTATGGTAGAACAAACCATTAGCAAGACTTTCTCTTGTGTCGTTTGAGGACAATGAAAAAATAACAGACCAATATTATGAGAACGCTATTTGAAAATATGTTGCGCTCTTTAGTTCGTTTTAAGGCCGCTACACTGCTCAATATCATCGGAATGAGTGTCGCGTTTGCATCGTTCATGATCATTATGGCGCAGGTGCGCTATGATCTGACCTTCGATACCGGCTATGCCAATTCCGGAAAACTCTACCGTGTCGATATGTGGAATACGAACGGTTCGCAAGAGTATGATGGCATGTTGAGCCCCTTCCTGATTCAGGAGATCTCCCAATCTTCACCCGATATTCGCCAGTTGGCTTTTGCTGATGGACAGGCTGGCGAAGCCAGCTTCTTTGACCCTCAACAAGGGAACGACAATCTATTTGTCGAGCCGATGGTCATGGCATCGGCTTCTCTGCCCGAACTTTTCGGTTTGCAGTGGGTCGAGGGTGATCCGAAGGCGTTTAAAACCCCGAATGCAGCTCTGTTGTCGCAAAGTACAGCTCGTCGTATGTTCGGAAATGAATCCCCCGTCGGGCATCAACTCAGTTGGAAAGGGGTAACGAAAGATACCTTGTCCACCATTCAGGTGGTCGGCGTGTATGAGGATCTGCCGACCAACTCCACCATCCCCAACGGAGTGATTATCAATATTGAGAAAGATGTTACGGTCAATAACTCCTATTTTGTCTATTCGGTTTGGTTGCTGATCGACACTCCTCAACAGGCAGCTCGTGTCGAACAGATGCTCCGTGCTCGTTATCCCTCTTGGTTCCCGCAGGCCGATTTGACTCAAACCCGGCCGGTTCGTGTAGTCGAATTGCACGATTACTATTTTACGCCATCTAGCGGATTCCGCAGCCAGGGCAATATGACCACGGTCTATTCGTTGATTGCTATCGCTGTGTTGATCTTGTTGATAGCGATCATCAATTTCGTAAACTTCTCAACGGCATTAATTCCTCGGCGCATTCGCAACATCAATACCCATAAGATTTTCGGTTGTCGAAATTGGGTGTTGCGGCTTAACCAGATTGTCGAGGCCATGATCATTGCATTTGTCTCCGGTGTATTGGCGCTGCTGTTGGTGCATCTGATCTCGGGGACCGGCTTTGCCTCGCTACTCGCTGCCGATATTCGAATCGAGGACAATCTGTTCCTGACCGGTTTGACACTGGGCATTGCCCTGTTGAGCGGTTTGATTGCCGGACTCTATCCCGCCTTTTACAGCACGTCGTTTCCTGCTGCTTGGGTGATCAAAGGTTCATTCGGCTTGTCAGCGCAGGGAAGGCGTTTGCGTACCGGGTTGATCGCTCTGCAATATTTCATCTCCATAGCCCTGATTATTATTGCTCTGTTCGTCTATCGACAATATGCCTTTATGCGTAATCACGATATAGGCATCGACTACACCGATATCCTCAGCACCCAGATCTCTCCTAAAATGACATTGCAACGAAACGCCATTGCCCAAACCCTGAAAGAGAATCCGGATGTGCTGGATGTCACCTTCTCCTTTGTTAATGTGGTTGGGGGCGGTTCCTACCAGTGGTCGTTCCCTTACAAGGATCGTATGTTGCACTTCACGGGACTTCCCGTAGCTCCTAACTTTACGAAATTCATGGGTATTCCGGTTGTAGAGGGGCGTGATTTTCAGGAATCTGACCAACAAAAAGAGGGAGCCTATCTGTTCAATCAGACGGCAAAATACCAAACCGGTGTAGAGGTGGGTAACCGTCTGGCAACGCCGTTTGGCAGCACGGGTGAGGTTGTGGGCATTATACGCGATTTTAACTTCCAGTCGCTCTACTACTCGATCGAGCCGTTGGCACTGTTTGTCTGCAACGAAAAGTCGGGTTGGCCTCTGCTGCAGCTGTATGTAAAGATCAATGGGGCCAAAATCGAAGCCACCAAAAAATTTGTCGAGGAGACGTTGCTAGCGATCGATCCCAACGCACGTAATATCGTCAAACTCGATTTTCTCGATGAGCAGTTGGGACAACATTATGCCGCCGATAAGCGATTGGCCTCGCTGATCTTCGCATTCAGTCTGCTGGCTGTGATGATCTCCACGGTGGGGGCATTCGGATTGATTCTGTTTGAAACACAATATCGTCGCAAAGAGATCGCTTTGCGCAAAACCTATGGTGCTACAATCGGCAATATTCTGTACATGTTCAATCGTCGATATGGAATTATCGTCTTGATATGCTTTGTGTTGGCGGCTCCGACTGCCTATCTGATCATTCGACATTGGCAACAGAACTTTGCCTATCAGGCGCCGATTACGGTCTGGATATTTATCCTTGCACTGGTCATTGTATTGCTGATCACGCTGGGAACCGTAACGTTGCAGAGTTATCGTAGCGCCACAGAAAATCCCTCCCATTCATTTAAACAGGAGTAGTGTGTAAAAAATTTCAAAAAATTGTGACCATGAGAGAGAATATATTACGAGTTTGGGTTCGTTTCAAAGCTGCGACATTACTGAATGTTATCGGACTGAGCGTCGCTTTCGCCTCCTTTATGATTATTATGATGCAGGTGTATCAAGAGTTGACCTTTGATACCTGTTATTCGACCTCAGAGTATCTATATAGCGTGGAACGCCAACGAGCACCAGGAGAGTCTTATACAAGTACGATGTCGAGACCATGGGCTGAAGAGATCATTGCCCTTTCACCCAGTATTCGCAAAGGAGCCTATCGGAACTGCTCCTCCAGCAACAAATATTGGGCCTATGATCCTTTGAAGGGTGGTACCTCTGCGGTACAAGAGGTTGTGTTTGGCGCGTCGGATGATTTCCCTGAAGTGTTCGGCTTGGAAGCCGTTGCAGGTAATTTTGAGAATTTTAAAATCGGTGGTAAAGCGATTATTGCCGCCAGTACGGCCGCTCGTCTCTTTGGGCACAATGACCCCATCGGGCAGAATATCATTACCCAAAATATTTTGGGTAATGATACCGTTGAGGTAGTGGCTGTCTATCGCGATATGCCCCGAAACGCCTCGTTGGAAAACGGTATCATAAAAAACCTTGGTAACGTAGATATCAATTCGTCTGGAAACTTCAATTATCAGCTCTATCTGTTGGTCAATACGCCTCAAGAGGCGGAGGCGGTCGCCAAATTGGCAACTGACGTTGCAGAAAAGATGCAACGCTCTTCGTATCACTATATGCATCTGACCCATTTGCCTGATCGCTATTTCAGCCCGTGGAATAAAGAGCAGCAGAAGGGAAATCTCAATACGACTTACTCGATGATCGCCGTTGCAATCCTGATCGTTATCGTGGCGATGATCAATTTTATCAATTTCTCTATGGCCTTGATCCCAAGGCGTATCCGAAATATCAATACCCGAAAAGTGCTTGGAAGCGGTGTTTGGGGTTTGCGCTTTCAACAACTTTTCGAGGCTTTGGTACTTAATCTGATTGCCTTGGGGTTGGGCTTTTGTATCGTATATATCTTATCTGGAACCTCGCTTGCCAGTGTGTTCAGTGCCGATATTCATTTACATTCCAATTTGCCGATCTGTTGGATTACATTGGGTATTGCAGTGTTGACCAGTCTCCTGGCTTCGATCTATCCGGCTCTGTACAGTACCTCATTCCCGGCAGCTATGGTGATCAAGGGCTCCTTCGGATTGTCGCTTCAGGGACGAAGATTGCGAACGATATTGATCGGATTCCAATATGTTATCTCGTTGGCGTTGATTATTGTGGCCCTCTCCATATGGCGGCAGTACACCTACATGCGGAATTACGATATCGGATTAAATCGGGAGAATGTATTGGTTACCGAATTGAGCAACAAGATGATGCAGCACCAAGAAGCCTTGACCAATCGACTCAAAGAGAATCCGAATATTGTGGACGTTGCCTATTCTGGAACTCGAGTGGTAGATCCGCCTATGAGTTGGGGACGGACATACAATAATCAGAGTGTCAATTTTACCTGCATTCCGGTTTCGCCTAATTTCCCGGCAGTTATGGGCATCCAAATTGTCCAGGGACGGGATTTTAACTTGGACGATGAACGGAAAGAGGGAACATTTATATTCAATGAAACGGCTCAAAAACGTTATGATTTAGAGGTGGGCCGGCGGATGCAGAATCATAACGGGCTCCCAGAAGGTGCGGAGATCGCCGGCATTGCCCGGGACTTCAATTTCAGACCGCTTCACTATCCTGTTAGTAACATTGCCCTATATGTCTTTGGCCGTAATCCATGGATTCCATTGAGCTTCTGTTATATCAAGGTGAGTGGACCCGATGTGATCAAAACGATCAAGGATATTCAGAAAACGATGCTGGCATTTGATCCGGATGCCCAAAGTCGCTTGAAGATTGACTTTTTCGATGAGTCGATCGGAAGTATGTACCAAAAAGAGAGTCGCCAAGCCGCTCAGATTACGTTGTTCAGTCTGTTGGCCGTGTTGATTTCTACGTTGGGGGCATTCGGATTGATCCTGTTTGAGACGCAGTACCGCCGCAAAGAGATTGCACTGCGCAAAACCTATGGCGCAACCGTAGTCGATATTTTGCAAATGTTCAATCGTCGGTACGTGATTATAGTTTTGATCTGCTTCGTTTTGGCTGCTCCGACCGCCTTCCTGATCATTCGACATTGGCAACAGAATTTTGCCTATCAGGCGCCGATTGGTGTTTGGATCTTTGTTGTAGCCCTTTGTATCGTGTTGTTGATTACCGTAGGGACCGTAACGTTGCAGAGCTACCGCAGCGCCACGGAAAATCCTTCCCACTCATTTAAACAGGAGTAGATCACAAAAGTTTTAGAATCTGTATTATGAAAGCAGAGTGAGGTGACGCTTGTGTTAAGAAAGAGATTTTCGAATAATATTTGTTACATTTAATCATTAAGATACTGCTATGAGCCTATTAAAAACCGAAAAACTGAGCAAAATCTTCCGGACGGAAGAGATTGAAACCATCGCCTTGAATCAAGTTTCGTTGGAGGTCAATGAGGGTGAATTTGTTGCTATTATGGGCCCTTCAGGATGCGGCAAATCGACCCTGCTGAATATACTCGGTCTGTTGGATAATCCTACAGGCGGTCAGTACTACCTGCTGGGGAAAGAGGTGGGTAGCCTTAAAGAGAAAGAGCGAACCCAATACCGTAAAGGAAAGATCGGATTCGTCTTTCAGAGTTTCAACTTGATTGAAGAGCTGAATGTATTTGAAAATGTGGAGTTGCCGTTGATCTACATGCATATCAAGGCGGCGGAACGCAAAAAAATGGTCAACGAGATTTTGGCTCGTATGAACATCAGCCACCGTGCCGGACACTTTCCGCAACAGCTCTCCGGAGGTCAGCAGCAGCGTGTGGCCATAGCTCGAGCTGTGGTCTCCAAGCCAAAACTGATTTTGGCCGACGAGCCTACCGGAAATCTTGATTCTACCAACGGTAAAGAGGTGATGACCCTACTCACCGAACTGAATCAGGAGGGAACCACCATCTTGATGGTGACCCACTCCCAACATGATGCTTCGTATGCACATCGCATCATCAGCTTGTTTGATGGTGAGATTGTGGCCAATGTGACCAATTATATGTAAAACTTTGCTTTTATTGTAAACAAAAGGCGTCCTCGGGAAAGAGGACGCCTTTTTATTTAGAGATAATGATCTTGTGAAGTTTATAAAATCAGGCGGGATAGCCGTTTGGCGATCAGAATACGCTCCTGGTTCAATGCAGAAATTTGATGCGTGACGATGGAAAGCTCCTCCTCGCTCAGTTGATCGTCTCGAAGTTTGCGCTCCAGTTCGGCAATGATCTTCTCGATCACCTTCGACTTGTACAAAATCACGACACGTGGAACGGCAACCGGAAGCCGATCCTGTTCGCTTTCGACGCTGATGTCATGTTTTTGCCATAATTTGCTGGCCGTATAGTTGTCGTCAGAGGTCAGCAGGTCAACTGTGGCAGTTGCAACAGTCGGATCCGGATGGTTGATGAAGTGGTGAATGTCAATAGGAGCTCCGGTTTCCCACAATGCCCGATACTCTTCATAAAGTGTACGGTAGGCCGGATTTTCGAGTTGGATACCGTTGCGATCCAGATCGCTGATAATCACTTCAGCCACATTGAGCTGAACCTCCTCTTTACCTTCTCTATATTCGAACGACTGTTCTCCGTATTTGATCAGGTATTTGATCAATTCGCGTTCCAACTCTTCGGCACTGCTGCCAGCAATCACCTGTTTCGGATAGCTGGTGCCAAGGTTTTGGTTAGTCGTAGCATTGCCATGCAGAATATGTTGCCGACGGACGAACTCTTTGGCTTCACTACCGGCTGAGCGTTCCACTCGTTTGAGTGTCACTTCGCGAACCAAGACCTCTTCGTCGATCTCCATTTGCTTGGCACACTCATGTATATAGACCGAACGGGTGATTTCGTTGGGAATAACCGATATGCTCTGGACAATATCAGAGATAAGAGCCGCTTTTTTCAAAGGGTCACCCTGTGCCTCCGCCAGTAGTAAATGGGTTTTGAACGAGATAAAATCCTCTTCGTGGGTGAGCAGGAAATCCTGCAACTCGGTGGCGTTGTGTTTTCGGGCAAACGAGTCGGGATCATCGCCATCGGGCAACAAGACTGTGCGTACATTCAACCCTTCTCGCAAAATCATGTCGATTCCGCGCAGGGAGGCTTTGATTCCGGCACTATCTCCATCATAGATGACGGTTACATTCTTTGTAAAACGGCTGATCAGGCGAATTTGTCCTTCGGTGAGGGAGGTGCCGGAAGAGGCAACCACATTTTCAACCCCTGACTGGTGCATTGAGATTACGTCAGTATAGCCTTCGACAAGGATACAGCAGTCTTGTTGGGTGATGGCTCGTTTAGCCTGATAGATGCCATAAAGGACATCGCTTTTGTGATAGATTTCGGATTCTGGCGAGTTGAGGTATTTGGCCACCTTCTTGTCGGTACGCATCGTTCGGCCTCCGAAAGCGATTACCCGGCCGCTGATGCTGTGGATTGGGAAGATGACACGGGTGCTGAAACGATCGTAGTAGCTGCCATCCTCCCGTTTGATGGTCAATCCGGTGCCGATCAGAAACTCCTCTTTGTATCCCTCTTTCAGTGCCTGTCGGGTGAAGGTGTCTCCTCCAGCAGGGCAGTAACCCAGACCAAATTTGAGCATGGTCGCATCAGAAAATCCTCGTTCCCGGAAATAGGCGATACCAATGTTTTGTCCTTCGGGTGTTTCGTGCAGTGCTTTCGCAAAATATTCGGCGGCATAAGACGAAACCACCATCATGCTCTCCCTGTCGTCATTGCGATGCTCCTCTTCAGGAGAGAGTTCACGTTCTTGGACCTCGATCCCATATTTCTTAGCAACATATTTCAGCGCTTCGGGATAGGTCATGTTTTCGTGTTCCATGACAAAGGTGACGGCATTACCGCCTTTGCCACAGCCGAAACATTTGAAGAGCCCTTTAGCCGGAGAGACAACGAAAGATGGAGTCTTTTCATTGTGAAAAGGACAGCATGCCATATAGTTCGTGCCACGCTTTTTCAGTGTGACAAAATCACTCACTACATCGACGATGTTGGCTGCTGCAAAAATTCTATCTACGGTCTCTCTGTCAATCATGATTGATGCCTCCAATTTTCAAAGATACGACATTTTCCGGAAAGCCGACGTTGAAAAAATGGGAACCTCATATCAGAAGCGAGATGTGTTGATATCTTGTTACGAAAGTGAACAGGTTGATATGGAGGGGACACAAGACTATGATTTGGCTTTTGATGATTTTTGAAATTTGGAAGATTAGTGAACAAGCCTTGGTGCTAAAATAAAGGACAACTGATTGACGAAGGCGTCTTTGGGTAATTTGAGTGAATAGATATAGATTGATCTAAGCGAAGTGGAGTTTGCAGAGCGGTGTTACTCAGGGGCGAGATGTATGCATTACCGGATGTGATGCGACTCTGGGGAAATAGCAATCTGCGGAGCATGCGCGCATTGGATGCAGGTTGTTCTGGCAGATGAATGGATGTGGGGCAGTGAAGTGTGTTCTTGGGTAGCTGTTGGGCGCTATATGGTAGAATGTATAGCTGATATGTATATCGTTGCTACATCAGATGGTCGAACAACACTTTGAGTCCAATCAAAATTAGAATAACGCCTCCGAATATTTCAGCTTTGGACCCGAGTTTGGAGGAGACGGACTTGCCGATCAGAATGCCAATGGCAGAGATGATCAGAGCAGTCATACCGATGATCGTTCCTGCCACTAAAATATTGCCGAGTGGAGAACTTTCAAACAGGTTGACCCGTACCAAGCCAAGACTGAAGCCAGAAATTAGTGCATCGATACTCAGTGCGACACCGAACATCAGGGTGTTGCGTAGCGATAACATATTGCAATTCAGCTTCTCCTCTTTGGAAGAGAGCCCTTCTCGTATCATTTTGATTCCTAAAAAAGCCAGCAGTCCGAAGGCGATCCAATGGTCGTAAGCTGCGATGAGTCGGCTGATGTTGGCCCCGATCAGCCATCCGAACAGAATCATCAGGAAGTGGAATAGCCCGATAACGATCAGAAAACGGATTTTTTCGTGGCGAGTGGTGCGATCACAGACAAAACCCAGTGTTAAGGATACAGCAAACGTGTCAAGACTGAGACCGATACCAAGCAAAAGGATAGCGAGCAGATTCATTTGGTGGGAAATTTGGCGCAAAGGTACGTTTTAAAAGTGAACATACACCGTCTGCACCTACGGAATTGTGCAAAAAAAGCTACATTTGCGGTATGGATTTCAAATTGGTGTCGGATTATAAACCTACTGGTGACCAGCCTGAAGCGATCGAACAATTGGTCTCATCGCTGCGGAATCACTGTCGCCACAATACGTTGTTGGGGGTTACCGGTTCGGGTAAGACCTTCACGATGGCCAATGTTATCGCCCAACTCAACAAACCGACCCTGATTTTGAGTCATAACAAGACTCTGGCTGCACAGCTTTACGGAGAGTTCAAAAACTTCTTTCCGGAAAACGCTGTCGAGTATTTTGTCTCTTACTACGATTATTACCAGCCCGAGGCCTATCTTCCCACAACTGATACTTATATCGAAAAAGATCTCTCGATCAATGACGGGATTGAGAAGATGCGTTTGAGTGCGACCTCTTCATTGTTGAGCGGCCGTAACGACATCATTGTTGTATCGAGTGTTTCGTGTATTTACGGTATCGGTAATCCCGAGGATTTTCATGCGACCTCCATTGCGTTGCAGGTCGGAGACATCATCAGTCGTAATAAATTGCTTTATCGGTTGGTCGATGCACTTTATACGCGTAGTGAAGTCGATTTCAAGCAGGGAACGTTCCGTGTCAAAGGTGATACGGTGGATATTTACGTTGCCTATGGCGAAAAGTGTTATCGGATAGAGTTTTTTGATAACGAGATCGAGGCTATCCATTCGATCGATCCGCTCACAGGTCAACGTCTTGAGTTGTTGGATCGTGTGGTGATCTATCCGGCCAATCTGTTTGTGACTACCCGTGAACGAATCGAACAGGCCATTCGTGAAATCCAGCTCGATTTAGGCAAGCAGTGCGAGTTCTTTGAGAAGAGCGGCCGTCCTGTTGAGGCTCGGCGCCTCAAACAGCGGGTTGAGTATGACCTGGAGATGATCAAGGAGTTGGGGTATTGCCCCGGAATTGAGAACTACTCCCGTTATTTTGACGGTCGTGCTCCCGGCAGTCGCCCATTCTGTCTGATCGACTACTTCCCGAAAGACTATCTGCTGATTATCGATGAGAGTCATGTGACCGTACCTCAAATTCGAGGTATGTACGGAGGAGATGCGTCGCGTAAACACAATCTGGTTGAATATGGTTATCGGCTTCCTGCAGCTGTGGACAACCGCCCTCTGCGTTTTGAGGAGTTTGAAGCCCTCGAAAATGAGGTGATCTATGTCAGTGCCACTCCGGCCGATTATGAGTTGATCAAGTCTGAAGGTTCTGTCGTTGAGCAGTTTATTCGTCCGACCGGATTGGTCGATCCGTCTGTTGAGATTCGCCCTACTTTCAATCAGATCGATGACCTGGTGGAAGAGATCGATAAACGGGCCCGCATCGATGAGCGGATTTTGGTGACGACACTGACCAAACGCATGGCCGAAGAGCTCTATAAATATTTCGATCACATGGGGATCCGTTGCCGCTACATCCACTCTGATGTCGATACGCTCGAGCGTGTGCAGATTTTGGACGATTTGCGAGGCGGGCTGTTCGATGTGTTGATCGGGGTGAACCTGTTGCGTGAGGGGCTCGACCTGCCTGAAGTTTCACTTGTTGCCATTATGGACGCTGACAAGGAGGGGTTCCTGCGCAGTGCCCGTTCATTGACCCAGACCTCAGGCCGTGCAGCCCGCAATGTGGGTGGACGGGTGATCATGTATGCTGATACGATTACCGATTCAATGCGCCAGTCGATTCAGGATACCAACCGCCGACGTGAAAAGCAGCTCTATTACAATGCTACGCATGGAGTAATGCCACGTCAGGCGATCAAGAGCGGCACGAAGATGCTCTCCGGAGAGTCATTGAGTACGACGTATGATCTGAGTGGTCAGCCATTGAGTGCGGCAGCCGATCCGGTTGCAGCCTATATGACTGATCGGGATATTGAGGTGGCGATTCGTTTGGCTCGTGAGGCGATGGAGAGTGCGGCGCGTGATTTGGATTTTACGGCCGCAGCACGTTATCGCGATCAGATGTATGCCCTCCAGGAGCGTCAAAAAGAGATGCTGCAAGACAAGTTGCCTGGTATGGCAACTGCAACTCAGCATTTTGCGTCAACGAAACGCAAGGGGTAATTGTTAGTCATAAACTCTTGCAGATGGTGGAGGTCTCTATGATACTCTCTTGTATGGAAGATCGAACAGGTAGAGTTTTGATGAAGTCGGGCTGTTGCGTATCAACGACAGACCGATTGCTTTTTGATATGGAATAGCATTTTGGAATTCAAATATGACTTTAGCCCAACATTTAACCCGATATATTGATTTTTTCTATATCCGACCCATTCGGGCGGTATTGCCTTTACAAACTTTTCGTTATGCTGTTTGTGGCGGCTTGAATCTCGGCTTGAACTGGGTGCTGTACGCCGTTCTCTATAATTTCATCCTCGATAAAAAGATCGTTGATCTGGGTGTTGTAGCGGTATCCCCTTATATTGCTGCTTTTTTGATTGTTTTTCCGATCACCTTCTTTACTGGATTTTGGTCACAAAAACATATCGCGTTCAAACAGTCTCCATTACGGGGTAGAACGCAGTTATTTCGTTATATGATCAGTGTGGCGGGATCGATAGTGTTGAATTATATCTGTTTGAAGTTTTTTGTCGAGGTGTTGGGAATCTATCCGACCCCATCCCAAGTGATCACCTCATTGATTACGATCGGTTATAGCTACTTGATGCAAAAACATTTTACTTTTCGAGGCTGTCAAGAATAACGATGCGTGTGCCCAACTGTGTGTCAAAGGGTATGTGGCGTACGGTATTGTTGTGAAAGCAACTTGATTAATTATCCCAATGGGCGTTCTTTTCGTATGGTGGAAGAATGCCTATTTTTTGATTGGGAATGGAGGCCTGTTTTGATAACTGAGTCCGGTTATTATCCTTAAAGGACGTGTTTTAGATTGAGTCCGTGGCGTGCAGAAATCCCAGATGGAGGTTGCAGTAAAAATACGGGCTTAGAAGAAGAGCAACAGTACGGCGATGAGCCAATAGACACCGGCTTGAATCCAGGCCAACAGCCGTGGGGACATCTGTCCGATGGAGAGTTTATCAGCAACAAAGGCTCCTACAGTCGCAATTGAGGTAAAGATTACGACGGCAACCAGGGCAAAAACAGCTCCCAAAAGAAGCATGTCCGTTTTGGGACTTGTACTCTGTTTGTCGATAAACTGCGGGAAGAAGGCCAAAAAGAAAAGAATCACTTTGGGATTCAAGAGGTTCATAGTGACACCAATCCGATACAAACGTGATGGAGAGGTCTCATCCAGCGTTGTTTTGGCAGTAGCGGAGGTCGTCGCTGTGGATGCCTCTGCCGGCGTCGTTGCTGTTTCGGAACTTTTTAAAATTGTTGCTTCTGCTTGGTCCGGTTTATAGATTGTTTCAATGGTTGCGCATGAAGTAGAGGCGTGTTGATCGTGTGTCGGGCTATTGGATAATTGGATGCCAGATGGGGTGTTGAATTGATTTGCTGTGCACTGCAAGTCGGATGGTGTTGAAGCAAAAGGTGTGTCCGAAGTGGGAACTGGATTGTCTAATGGGGCAGTTTTGTTTTCGGTTGTCTTGTTTCGCTGTTTATAATATCCGCGCAAGGATGCGTAGCCCATCCAAAGCAGATAAAGTATTCCCGCATACTTGATTATTGCAAACAATGTTGGCGATGAGGAGATGATCAGCGACAATCCGAATGCAGCAGCTGCCGTGTGGACAAAAAGCCCTGAACAAAGTCCCAAAGCTACCGATATTCCGGCCTTACGCCCGTGGATCATGCTTTGAGTCAAGACAAAGAGAATGTCCGGCCCGGGTAGCAGGGTCAACAGCGATGAGGCAATGATGAATTCGATGAGCTTCATGTAAAACCGTTATTTTACGCGTAGGCGTTGGTTGATCTGCAGAATCGTGGTTGGTTTGATATTGTTGAGTCGGCAAATCTTGGCTACAGTGGTAGAGTATTTACGCGCTAAATGTGAAAGCGTTTCTCCTTTGCGTATTCTGTGATATACCACTTTGGATGAATTGTGGGCACTTTTGTTTGAGGATTTCGCTGTCGAACTATTGTTGGAAACGGAACTTGCATTCTCTTCTGTGCGTTGCTCCGAAGCCAATGTTGAGGCATCAAGGGGTTGAGTGGAGGCTTTGACAGTGCCACCTCGATTATACAGGTATAAAGTGTGATGTTGCAATGTGCGATTTTCGGTATCGATCAGCAGGTTGGGATTCAATGCCTGGCTGGCTACACGGAATTCAAAATGGAGATGTTCGGTCGTAGCCCGTCCGGTACGTCCGGCCAGTGCGATTGGATCGCCAGCTTTGACCACGTCATTGACCTTAACTAAATTGCGGGAGTTGTGTGCATAAGCCGTTTCAATGCCATTGTAATGGCGGATGACGATGATATTCCCATAGCCGCTGTATGGTTTCGACATGCGTACGACTCCTGAAAATGCGGCTCGGATCGTATCGTTTGGAATTGCTTTGATGTCAACTCCGGTGTGCATGGAACGCCCTCGGTAACCATACGGCGAGATTTGTTTGCCGGGGTATGGATAACAAAAGTCCTTTTCGAGTTGGTCCAATGGAATTACAAGTTCTCCAGATGAGGGGAAAGGGTTGTTTAAATTAATAGGGATACGAACATGTTCACTTTCATTGTTCCCAAATTCATATTTGGGCAGAGGTTCGTAGAGCATGGGAGTACCTTCACAAGCAGCCTCTTCTGCTTGTAGTAATTCGGTTCTGGAGGACTCTGATCGCATGGCCTCCTCTTCCTGTTCACTCTCTTCGGGGTTCGAGTAATCTTTGTCTACAGTCGAAGCATTGGGATTGTATCGACTGACCTGCTTGTCTTTATATAATGATTTTGTGACAGAACAAGCTGAAAATAAAATGGATATAGTGATGATGCCAAGCGATTTCGGTGAAAACATGTGCCGCAAGAATTGAGAGATAACTTAAATATTTTCAAAAATAGGGATTTTTTGTGAGACTAAGCCGTTGAATGGGCGATTTGCGATTGTAAAAGTTGCATTTTGCCGAGCCTATGGAAACCAAATAAAAAAGTTATCTTTGTTTTCAAATGAATTAAAAGTTACTGCAATGGATACAGAGAAAACCAGATGCCTGATTATCGGCAGTGGCCCTGCAGGTTATACAGCCGCCATATATGCTTCACGTGCCAATCTCAATCCGGTTCTTTATGAGGGCATGGAACCGGGCGGCCAGTTAACGACCACAACCGACATTGAAAATTTTCCCGGTTATCCCGAGGGAATCGGCGGAACGGAGATGATGGAGGATATGAAAAAACAAGCGCAACGTTTCGGAGCGGATATCCGTTTTGGGGTGGTGACGCGTGTGGATCTGTCTGTCCGGCCGTTTAAAGTGGTGGTGGACGAACGACGTGAAATCGAAACCGAAGCGTTGATCGTGGCTACTGGCGCAACCGCCAAATATCTTGGTCTGCCCTCCGAACAGCGTTATCGGGGTATGGGTGTTTCGGCCTGTGCTACCTGCGACGGCTTCTTCTATCGGAAGAAGGATGTGATTGTGGTCGGTGGTGGAGATACCGCTTGCGAAGAGGCCTCCTATTTGGCTACGCTTTGCAACAAGGTCTATATGGTGGTGCGCAAGGACTATCTGCGGGCATCGAAAGCCATGCAGGAGCGTGTGATGAATACCCCCAACATTGAGGTATTGTTCGGCTACACAACGGTCGAGGTGCTCGGGGATGATAACGGTGTGACCGGCGCTTTGGTACGTCATACCAGCGGTGAAGAGCGGGTGATCAATGCTTTCGGCTTTTTCCTGGGCATCGGCCATCACCCCAATACACAACTTTTCGAAGGGCAGCTTGAGCTGGATAAGGAGGGTTACATTAAAACCGTTCCGGGATGTTCCGAAACCAGTGTAAAGGGTGTCTTCGCAGCTGGTGATGTACAGGATCCGCGTTATCGTCAGGCCATCACGGCAGCCGGATCGGGCTGTATGGCAGCGATCGATTGTGAACGTTACCTGCTCGAAACCTCAAGTGTAAAATAGTGTTCATACCTTCAGATCTGCTTCCGAAATAGAAGTGGAATATGGATTGGTCACAAACAAATCCCCTCAATAAAACCTCATCCGGAGGCAGACTTATGGTGTTGAAGGATTGATCGTAGTGATTTTCGAGAGTGTATAGAGCGTTTTAGTGAGGAGGAAAGAGGTAGATATGATCGATACAAAATCTATATTTTCGATTGCAACCCAAGCCGATTTCGATCGAATGACTTTGGAGGTGTTTCGGTTCCAGGCAGAGGCTTGTACTCCTTATCGGGAGTACCTCGAGCTGTTGGGTGTCGATCCTGCGGCTGTGGAATGTCCGGAACAGATTCCATTCCTGCCGATCGAACTCTTCAAGAGCCATCGAGTCTATTGCGGTTCGAATCCTCCACAACAGATCTTTACCAGTAGCAGTACGACGGGGCAGACCCCATCACGCCATTATGTGGCCGATCTCCGAATCTACGAAGAGGCTTTTACCCGATCTTTCGAGTTGTTTTATGGTCCGGCAGAACAGACGGCGATTTTTGCCCTGTTACCCAATTATCTCGAGCGGGAAGGCTCATCGTTGATCTACATGGTGGAGGGGTTGATCCGTCGGGGTGGCGGAGGCTTTTATCTCTATGATCACGATGCTTTGTTGCGAGACATGGAAGCGCATCAAGGCAAGAAGATCTTGCTGGGTGTCAGTTATGCCCTCTGGGATTTGGCTGAAGAGCAACGCGGAGCCCTGCGCGATGTGATCGTGATGGAGACCGGGGGAATGAAAGGCCGTCGTGAAGAGCTGCCACGCGAGGAGTTTCACCGTCTGTTGTGTGATGCTTTTGGTGTTCAGTCGATCCATTCTGAATATGGTATGGCGGAGTTAATGTCTCAGGCCTACTCCGACGGGAATGGCATATTCCGTACACCACCCTGGATGCGGATTTGTGTTCGGGATCTGAATGATCCGTTTCGTCTGCTGCCGAATGGTGCGACCGGAGGAGTCAATCTGATCGATTTGGCTAACCTCTATTCGTGCAGCTTCTTGCAGACCCAGGATCTAGGTAAAGTCTATGATGATGGAAGTTTCCGCATTTTGGGCCGTATCTCGGGAAGTGAAATCCGTGGATGTAACTTATTGGTACAATAACCTTTTTTGTTAATTCAGATATTGCAAGTTGTCAACCGTCCTGACCGGACGTAAATCGAATAATATGATCCAGATTCTGCGACCCGAAGTTTGCTGTGGATGTACAGCCTGCGCGGAAAAGTGTCCGAAACAGTGCATTACGATGCAACCCGATGCTGAAGGGTTCCTCTATCCGGTGATTGATCAGAGTCTTTGTATTGATTGTGGATTATGCGAGAAGGTTTGTCCTGTATTGCACCGCAATGAAGCTCCCGATCCCACCTCACTGCCGGTTTATGCCTGCCGGAATACGAACGATACGATCCGGATGACCAGCTCCTCCGGCGGTGTCTTTACACTGTTGGCCGAGCAGGTGATCGCTCGTGGTGGTGTCGTGTTCGGAGCTCGTTTTGATTCCGATTTTATGGTGATGCACGATTCAGCAGAGACGTTGGAAGAGTTGGCCTTGCTGCGAGGATCGAAATATACACAAAGCCGGATTGGAGACTCGTTCCGTCGGGCTCAAACGCTGCTTAAACAGGGACGTGAGGTGATGTTTGTAGGAACCTCCTGCCAGATCGCCGGACTGAAACGGTTTCTGGGACGTCCTTATGAAAAGCTGTTGGCGGTGGATGTGCTCTGTCATGGTGTGCCGTCACCGGATGTCTATGCTCGTTATTTGGCACAGCAGACCCGCAAGGTCGAGGCTCAAGGACCTTACTGTTTCGACCGTCTCGAATTCCGCAACAAGGAGGATCGTGGTTGGGGACGTTATTGTGTCGTGTCGCATTACAGCCGCGAAGACCAAGGCGAGCCCAAAGAGATCCGAATCTCGGAACCCTTTACGCACAACATGTTTATGCGGGGATTTCTGCACAACCTCTATATTCGGCCATCGTGTCACGAGTGTCCGGCACGCCGCTTCTCGGCTGGGAGCGACATGACCATTGCCGACTACTGGTGCATCGGGGATAGACACCCCGAGATGGATGACAATCGGGGCACCTCTTTGGTCGTTCCACTTACGGAGAAGGGACGAGAAGCCTTTGCTGCAATTGCGGACTCTTTGCAATATATCGAGACGCCGTTGGCAGAGGCGTTGCCGGGAAACCCCTGTCTGATGCGTTCGGTCAAACCGCACCGCAATCGGGCCCGTTTCTTTGCCCGCTACAAAACATCGGATGATCTGCCAGCGCTGATCTCCTATCTGACCCGACGAACCTTCAAGGATCGGATGCGTCGCAAAATACGTGGTGCTTTGAAGAGGTTCGGGTTGCTGCGGTAAACGTTCGGGTGTATATAGTTTGGGATCGCGTATTGTGTGACAGGCGATTAAGGACAATTTAAAAGAAGATGAAACGTATTCTGATCGAACATTTTCAAAGTTTGGACAACTACGGAACCGGCATGATGGGGTTGGTGACCGTGCAGGGACTGGCTGATCGGTACGGTGTATCGGAGGTGGAGTTTTATTGTGATTTTGCCGATGATGCGACCCTGGAGGCGGTTCGCAAAGAGCTGCGGGGAGCGATCAGACTGTATCGTTACGAACCTGCCGACCGTTATACCGCTTCGATCTCCAATATTTGGGGACGGAGGCTACACCGGCTTTACCATCTGCTCTTCTCTCCGGAGGGAGGAGGCTTTGACCGATTGATTGTCCTGGGCGGCGACGATATCTCGGAATACTACTCCAAAACGGATCCCATCATAAATATCTTCAAAAAGTGGGAGGCGTCGTTCCAAACTCGTGTGATCCTGCTCGGTCAGACGCTCGGCCCCTTTTCAACGCTGTACAATCAGTTGGCTGTTCGCTATTTGATGCCGAGGTTGGAGATCTATGCCCGGGATCGGGTCAGTGTCGATTACATGCGTGATAACTTTAAGGTGTCGTGTGCCTTGAGTGCGGATCTGGCTTTTGCCGATTTGCCGTTGCAGTTGGATCGTGAACTGGGCCGCGAGGTGTTGAACCGTTACGGATTGACGCCGGATGGTTACTTCACCGTTGTGGTTTCGGCGGGTCAGCGGGGCGGAAAATATTACTGTAAATCAGAAACCGACTATTTGGATTGTTTCCAAAAGATGATTTGTCGGTTGGCCGATACGGAACGGCTGGCTGATAAAAAGATTGTCTTGCTGGCTCACACATTTGGTCGTTACGGTGATGAACGGGAGTACATCGAAAAGTTGTATGCTCGTCTGCCAGAAACGATCCAGGCACGAACGGTGGTGATCACCGATAAAATCTATCAGACCCGGGCCCGTTTTGTGTTGCAGGGAGGTTTGTTTACCATAACAGGACGCATGCATGCAGCCGTATCGACATTCCAAGGCGGGAAACCGGCAATCTCATTGTCGTACAGTACGAAGTTCCGGGGGGTGATCGGGGATAGTCTGGATCAGCAGGCGTTGGTGATAGAGTCAGACCAGGACACCCTGTGGAGCAGCGGCGAGATTGTGGATCGGGTGTGCGAAAAGGTCGATGGGCTGTGGAGTGATTATGCCGGCTTGTGTGATCGCATCCGCAACCGGGTGAAGGAGTTGCAACAGCAGGTCTCCGCTACTCTCGATCGTATCGCAGCAGAGCGCCCCTCACAGAAATAAAGGTCTGTGAATTGTTTTTTTCGAGCCTGTACCGCATAAGGTAGCATTCCGTCAAAGGATGGCGGGATAGTTTGAACCATTTGCGGTTAGGCGTGTTGAAGAGGTGCACAGAATGTTAGTCGTTGCGTACCTGTTGAAACGGAGTCCAAAAGAAGGCTGCTTGATGTCAGTATGTTGAGAAACGAATGAAGTGAAGCATTGCCTGTTTAATCAATAAAAACATGAAGATCGACTTTTCGGTGGTCATACCGCTTTATAATAAGGCGAAGGAGATTGTCCACACCCTCGAAGGGGTGGCCTCACAGCGGTATGCCCCGATGGAAGTGATTGTTGTTGATGACGGTTCGACCGATGGCGGAGCAGAGCTGGTCGAGCAGATGAAGGCTCAGTTGCCCACATTGCAGTTGATTCGACAAGCGAACGGCGGAGTGTCGGTTGCACGGAATTGTGGCATTGCGCATGCTCGTGGCAACTATATTGCCCTGTTGGATGCCGATGATTTCTGGAAACCGGAATATTTGGAGCGGGTCACCGGATTGATTGAGCGTTATCCCGGATGCGGAATGTATTGCATGGGGTTCGAAGTGCATCGTCCCGAAGGGGTCTTCCCCAACGAAACGGGCATGCAGGAGGGCGTCGTGGCGAACTATTTCCGGACAGCCATGCATGTCAATCTTACCCAAACCTCAAGTGTGACGATTCCTCGGGCTGTTTTTGAGCAGTTGGGCAGTTTCCCTGAAGGGATGAAGTTGGGTGAGGATCAATATGTATGGACGAAAATTGCCCGCAACTATCCGGTTTGCTACTCTCCACAACGCTATTCGGAATTCAATCTGATGGCGCAGAACCGTTCGGCACAGAATTATACCATGGAGCAGACTCCTTATTCGTTTTGGGAATTCTACGACTCATCAACTCCCGATTGTAATGAGTTTATCGCCCGTTGCGAAATTGGCAAGGCCTTGGTGCATACCATTTATGGTTATACCGCTGCAGCACGTGAAGTGGAACGGCGGTATGCCTACAATCGACACTACCGTTTGGGGTGGTGGAAGTTGTGGGTGCTGAATCGTCTGCCTGTGGCTTGGCGACGTCCCTTACTGGATCTCTATAAAAGGGTGACTTGGTTGATTTCGAAAAAAGGCCTTCTTGGATAGTTCCCCTGTGCCTTGATGATCTTTGGCTTTATACTATACTGACGGTGAAATATTGGGGTAGTCATTCGGCTGCAGCATTATCACCCTCTTGGATATAGAAAACTATGGGCTGACTTAGACAGGTCAGTAGGCTGCTGCCAATGTGATTGCTGTCGCTTTTATAAAAAACGTGACCTTATTTGATCCAGCCGAGCAGTCCACGTGTGATATTCCAGCGCATTTTGAACAGGTAATGGCCTTTGGCGGATTCTCCCCGCAGCAAATAACCGAGAGCCAAAACACACGTTCCTCCCCATTTGATGCCTTCGCTGAAAAGTCGTTTGCAGTAAGCCCCCATACCCATGTGACGGGTTCGTACCCGTTCGCTTTTACCGACCATTTTTGTTAATCGGTCGAAATAGTCCGGCGAGAGCTTCTCTTGGGGAATGATGTGGTAGATGATGGCTCCAGGAACATAATAAATCTGCTCTCCGGCAGCCCGCAGACGGGCAAACAGATCCTTCTCTTCTCCACCCATCGGAGAGGTGCCGGTACGTCCGAGATTGGGATCAAATGCACCGTATTGATCAATTGCCGAGCGGCGAATGGCCATGTTACCTCCCCCTGGATATTTCCCTTTGGGGAAAGGAATAATCTTTTCCCCATAATAAAGTGTGCCGGCAATGGGACGTTCCGCATAGCGGCTCAGCCATTTTGGAACGGTAAACTCATACAGAGGGGTTACGATGCCGCCACAAGCTGCCACTGTAGGGTGAGTCAGGAAAAAATCGTAGTAATTTTTAAGAAAATCGCGATTGATTAGTTCGTCGTCGTCGATTATTGCAAAAAACTCTCCTGAAGCGTGTGCAATCCCACAATTTCGGGCGTGAGAGAGCCCTTGACGAACCTCTGTCACCATGTGAAAGTGCAGTTCGGTATGTCCGTCGGCAAATTTGTGGCAAGTCTCAGCCGTATGATCCGTAGAGTTATTGTTCACGACAATAATTTCGTACAGTGCAGGATTGAGACTCTGTTCTGCAACACTATTCAGTGTGCGGAGCAGGCAATCTGCCCGGTTGTAGGTGGCAATAATCAGGGAGATGCGGATGGATGAACTGTTTTCCGATATATCTGTGGCAAGAGCATTCATGCGTCAAGGTTTGAGAGAATCCGATCTACGAAAGATGGGATTTGTTTCGGTAAAAGTAGTAAAAAAAACGGTTCCTTGAAAAGAACCGTTTTTTAGGTGAATACTCTATTTGATTTATTATTAATTGTTTGCTGTTTTGATATGCGTCAAAGCTCTTTAGATGTTCACTTTTATGTGCAGTTCACATGAAATGGAGAATTGCATATCTAAGTTTTCAATCTATTGTTGCTTCTTCAGCTTTGTAAACGATTGAAGTGTAGCATTACATCTCGATTTTGATTTCGTTGTTCTGGGCCGAATTCCATCTTTCTTTGTTTAGGATATGGCCGTTTGGAACTGGATCGGCTACAGCGATGCAATGTAATCTGACATCTCCTGCTCGTGTTCTTCAATGCTTTGCAGTAACTTGAACTGGGCGTAAGAGCGTTGCAGATTGTGTTTCGGAAATTTGATTTTGTAATAGGTGTCACCGTCGAGATAATCGGTCAGGAAACGAACCGTTTGCATGTAGGTCAACATCTTGGCACCATAAGGCAACAATTCGCGTTCGATCGGAGTCAGAAAACCGCCGGCACTTTGGATATATCCCTTCGAGAAGGCGCGGAAAATATCCATATTGACAGAGACCTTGTCCAAATCGGGATCATCTTCGGCTCCGGTGTTGGCTCCAGTGCGGATAAAGTCACCGAAATCGCTTAATACGAAACCGGGCATTGTCGTGTCCAAATCAATGACACATAACGGCCGATCCTCATCATCGAAAAGCAGGTTGTTTACCTTCGTGTCGCAGTGGGTAACCCGTTTGGGCAGTTCGCCTTTGCGGTAGAGCTGCTGAGCCTTGCACATATTGTCGGCACGGGAAAGTAACTCTTCTACCAATCCTTGCACCTCATTGAGGTGTCCTGCACTATCTTTTTGAATCGACTCTTTCAATCCTTCGATACGGAACTCGATGTTGTGGAAATCAGGAATAGTCTCCCCCAAGGTGCCTTCAGGAATATCCGAAAGCTGTGACTGGAAGTTACCGAATGCAACACCGGTCAGTTCGGCCAGGCGCGGTGTCATGGTTTCGTATGTTACGGAACGCGGAATGAGAACTGTAACCCGCCAATAGCTGTCATCTTCCGCATTATGGTAATAAAGTTTGCCATCCCGAGCGGGAATCAGACGCAATACTTTACGCTCGATATCCTCTTCTCCGGCAGCGGCGAGTTTTTCGCGAATGTGGTCGGTTACCAGTTGGATGTTGCGTTGCAACAAATCGACATCTTTAAAAATGTGGTGATTGATTCGTTGCAGGATATAGTCCGGAGTGTCAGGTGACGCGGTCGGTACCCGGTAGGTGTCGTTAATCAGACCGTTTCCGATCGGGGAAATTCCCGTAACGGTGCCGACGATATCGAACTGTTCGACAATTTTCAGCTTTTGTTCCATGTTGTGTGCTGTGAGATTTATTCGGTCAGACGGTAGAGTATCGTCCCACAAATGCAACTGTTTGTGCTTATAAGAGAGAGCCTTTTGTTGGGTCATTCGTATTTGTAGCTCATTCTTTCCCTTCGACAAAGAAAAACTCTTTGATCAGAAATGGTAATTACTCTACTGTCTGGTCTTGTGTTGGTTTTATCGTTTGAAGTTCAATGTTTTTGAGCTGTTTGTTTCCTGTTGTTATAGGTGTCAACTTGATGCAATCAGTTCGCATCTTCAGGGGCGTAAGCGAATGAGAGTCCATTGATCTTATTCCAGGCTCCACGTGTAAAGTCAGGAACTTTGACAGGCATTCCACCATTTTGAACCGAAGCTTCGGTCAACTCCACTAATGAACTCCACTCCGCAGCATCATATACATCCTGATCCAGAGGCAGCCCGTTACGCAGGCAATAGATCAAGCGCGAATCCATGATGAAATCCATGCCGCCATGGCCGCCCACTTCACGAGCCTTTTCACCATACTCTTTCGTAATAGGATGTTCGTAACGCTTCAACAGATCCTCTTTCTCTGCGGCGTTCAACCCTTCGGGTGCTACTGAATCGAGTCCAATCTGTGGGATCGGATATTTCTGAGCGAACCCGCGGGTGCCGACAACTTGGTGGATACGGCTGTATGGGCGTGGAGTCGTCACATCGTGTTGGATCATAATTGTTTTACCTTTGGCGGTTCGGATGATTGTAGTGTTCATGTCGCCGAGTTTATACTCCTGTTTGGCGAAGTCACTTTCAGGTCCGTGATGCAAGATGGCTGCATCGGTCAGTCCGAATTGGTCGGAAGAGACCGAAACCAAATAATCCATCTTATCGCCACGGTGGATGTTCATAATCTGGGCAATGGGTCCCAGCCCGTGAGTCGGATAGGGATTCCCGGTGTGGGCTGCATTATATTTCAGTCTCCACATATCATGATAGCCGGTCGTATCGTTCATGCAATAGGCGCGCAAATCATGATTGTAAGCGCCTTCGGTGTGAACCACCTCGCCGAACAAACCCTGTTGTGCCATATTCAAAGTGGCCATTTCGAAAAAATCGTAGCAGCAGTTCTCAAGCATCATGCAGTGACGGCGTGTCTTCTCTGCCGTATTGACCAACTGCCAGCACTCATCGATCGTCAGGGCCGCAGGAACTTCGGTAGCTACATGTTTTCCGTGCTCCATGGCATACACTGCGATTGGAGTGTGCAACTCCCAATCGGTACATACATAAATCAGATCGATATCGTCTCGTTCACAAACCTTTTTCCATAAATCCTCTTCGCCGCAATAGACCTCGGCTGCAGGCAGTCCAGCCTCTTTCAGGATATTTTGGGCCCGTTCGATGTAAGCAGGAACAAGATCGCACAGGGCTACGATTTTGACGCCATCGATTTGAGTGTATCGCTTGACGGCACCGCTGCCGCGTGTACCTACACCGATAAAGGCAATACGAACGGTATCGATCGGGTCACATTTTAGTTGCAGGACATCTTGTTGGCCTGCCGGACGTGCTGGCTCCGGAAATTCAATGCAAGTGCTTTTTTGTTCTTTTGTGCAGCAGCTATTGAGCAGGATGGCGGAAGTAAGAGCCATAGCTGCGAGCAGGAGCATCAAAGGTCGTTTCATGAGTTCAAGTGTTGAGTTGATTAGTTGGTTAGGTTTGTAAAGATAATGAAATATTTATTTTCCTGGGGAGGTTATGGGAATGCTTTGTGAGGATAAACGTTGTGGAGGAGGATAATTGATGCCTGTTTAGAATCAATAATAGTGGGAAGGGGAAAGTGGCACACAAAAAAAGAAGGGCTGCCAGTATATGCTGGCAGCCCTTCTTGGTGTCTCTCCAACTATTGATGTTGGGTCATTACAAGGACACTATTTGCCTTGTGTCAGAGAGTAAGGACGTTGCTCGGGAGTGAATACCCGTTTTTTGTTGGGTTTGGGACCCATGACAAAATTCAGTTCACCACCGTTCATAATCTGATCGTGAGTCAGATAAGCAGTTTTGATTGGCTCGCCGTTCAACGTTACACTCTGTACATAACGGTTTTTGTCGCTCACTTTGTCGGCACGGATCACGAGGCTCTTGCCGTTTTCAAAGTTTACTTTCATGTAGGGCAGATAAGGTGCGCCAATCACATACTGATCGGTGCCCGGAGCTACCGGATAGAAGCCCATGGCCGTGAAGATATACCATGCAGACATCTGGCCGCAGTCGTCATTACCGCACAGACCGTCGATGTTGTTTTGATACATCTTGTTCATGATCTCGCGTACCCAGTATTGAGTTTTCCATGGCTGAGAAGTCCATGCATAGAGGTAAGGAATGTGCTGACTTACCTCGTTGCCGTGTACATAGTTGCCCAGGATGCCTTCACGGGTAACATCTTCGGTCTCGGCGAAGAATTCGTCAGGCAGATACATCGTGAAGATCGAATCCAACTTTTCGATGAAACGTTTGTCACCTCCCATGTAGGCTTTCAGACCTTCAACATCTTGTGGTGCATAGAATGAATAGTTCCATGAGTTACCTTCCAGGAAACCTTCGCCATGGGTGCCCAGCGGGTGGAAATCTTCTTTCCAGGTGCCATCGCTGTAACGGGCACGAGCCAGACCCATATTGAGATCAAATACGTTGCGGTAGTTCAACGCACGTTTTTCATAAGTGTCGGCGATCTCTTTCTCGCCCATGTTTTTGGCGGTGTTGTAGATCGTCCAGTCATCGAACGCGTACTCCAAAGTGTTTGAAGCTCCGGTCGAGTTTTTGTCAAACGGAACATATCCCAGTTCCATGTACTCCTTCAGGTTGCCGTAATAAGGAATGGTAGAACTGCTCACCATTGCTTCAAGTGCTAACGGTTTGTCCACTTTGATGCCTTTGGTAATAGCATCTGCCAATACCGGAACCGCATGGTAACCGATCATGCAGAAGTTCTCATTACCCATGTGAGACCATACCGGGAGTGCATGATGGATGCTCTGTTTGTAGTGCATCAACATAGATTCGATCATGTCGGTGTTTCGTTCGCGGTTGATGATGTTGTACAAAGGCATCAGCGCACGATAGGTGTCCCACAAAGAGAAGATCGTATAGTTGGTGAACCCGTCAGCTTGGTGGATGTTTTGATCCAGACCACGGTACTGACCGTCCACATCCATATAAACCGACGGATTGATCAGTGTGTGATAAAGTGAGGTGTAGAGCATGGCCAACTGGTCGTCATTACCCTCTGCTTCGATGATGTTCAGCTCTTTGGCCCATTTGCCTTTGGCTTCGGCTGCAATCTGTTCAAAGCTCTTGTTGCCGGCCTCTGCCTCCAGGTTCTTCATGGCGCCTTCGGTGCTGACAGCCGAAAGACCTACTTTGATCTCGAGGGTGGGATCGTTCGCCAGATCAAAGTCAAAATAGCAGACGATTTGGCGTCCCTGAATGTCGGGGAAGTTGCGGTTGGGTTTGAACTTGGCCAGGTGTCCCATGTATTTGGGTTTCTTATGATCTACGTAACCGTAGTTGGTAAACGGTTTCGAGAACTTCATGGCAAAGTAGGTGTAGTTGGCACGAGCCCAACCATTGGTGATGCGGTAACCGACCAGGGTTGAGTCATTTACTACCTGTACACTGGCCCAAAGTACCTTGCCGTCGTAGTTGTAGATGGCGTGGTTCATGTCCAGAATGATGCGCGAGGTGTCGGCATCGGTCGGATAGGTATAGCGGTGTACACCGGTACGTTCGGTAGCGGTCAGCTGGGCTTTTACACCATAGTCTGAGAGCATGACCTCATAATAGCCTGGAGTTGCAATCTCCGTATCGTGTGAAAAGCGTGAACGGTATCCTGAGTCCGGATCGGTTGCTGTTCCCGGGTTGAGCTTCAGGACGCCGGTAGTCGGCATGATCAGAATATCTCCCAAATCAGAGTGGCCTGTACCGCTGAAGTGGGTGTGGCTGAAGCCGACGATGGTCGAATCCTTATGCTGATAACCTGCACAGTATTCGTAAGTACGTGGCTGGTAAACTCCGTCGATGTTGTGCGGAATAGTATCCGTGTCTGGGCTTAGGGCAACGATACCGTGGGGTACGCAGGCACCCGGAAATACGTGTCCCATTTTGTTGGTGCCGATGATCGGGTTGACCCGATCCACTGCACTGGGCTGTTGAGCTGCGAGCGAAAATGCTCCTGCCATCAGAATCAGTGAAAGGCAAAAAGTCTTCTTCATATCTTTTTCGGTATGAATAATTTGATTAAGGTTTTACAAAGGTTTTCAAAGATAGGTATTTCGCCGGGATTTCCGGTTACCGATAGGATAAATTCGCAGAAAACGGTGCTGATCTGCATCTAATTTACAAGAAAACGGAACCTAAATGGATGTTATTGTCTATTCTTGCAGTATGCAAAATCGGGAAAGTTTAGGAGTTGAGCGTTTTTTTGTTACCTTTGGAACAAAACTTTTACTGAACACTGACCGAAATAATTATGAAAAAAATTTTTGTATCGCTGCTGCTTTTGGCGGCATTTTCGTTACAGCTTTCGGCACAGGAAAATTACGTGCCGACTGAAGAAAATTTGCGCAACCGCGAAAAGTTCCAGGACGATAAGTTTGGAATTTTCATCCATTGGGGTATTTACAGCATGTTGGGTGACGGCGAGTGGGCGCTCGAACTGAACAAGTTGGATGCCAAGGAGTATGCAAAATTGGCTTCAGGTTTCTATCCTTCGAAGTTCAATGCCGCAGAATGGGTGGCAGCCATTAAAGCCTCTGGTGCGAAATATATCACCATCACCTCTCGTCACCATGACGGCTTCTCGATGTTTAAGACGAAGTATTCAGATTACAACATCGTAGATGCAACACCTTTCGGACGTGATGTGATCAAAGAGTTGGCCGATGAGTGTCAAAAACAGGGAATCGGTCTCCACTTCTACTATTCACACATGGATTGGACTCGTCCTGATTACTATCCGCTGGGTAAACACGGGTACAATACCGGTCGTACCGAACATGGCGAGTGGAGAGACTATTGGAACTTCATGAACAATCAGCTGACAGAGCTGTTGACTAACTATGGTCCGATCGGTGCTATTTGGTTTGATGGCTGGTGGGACAAACCTTTTGATGAATGTTGGCAACTCGATAAACAATATCAATTGATCCATGGTTTGCAACCGGGTTGCTTGGTTGGAAATAATCACCACCAAAAACCTTTTGCCGGAGAGGATTTCCAAATGTTTGAGCGTGACCTGCCGGGTCAGAACACCTCTGGCTTTTCACCTGACTCGGAGATCGGTAATCTGCCTCTGGAGACTTGCCAGACCATGAATGGTATGTGGGGCTATCAGATCGATGACCAGAATTACAAATCGCCCAAAGAATTGATTCAGTATCTTGTTCAGGCTGCCGGCAATAATGCCAACCTGCTGTTGAATATCGGCCCGCAACCCAATGGTGAACTGCCAGCACTGGCTGTTGAACGTCTCAAAGAGATGGGTGAGTGGATGAAGGTTTATGGCGAAACAATCTATGGTACGCGTGGTGGTATCGTTCCGCAGCGTGCATGGGGCGTAACAACCCAGAAAGACAATAAACTTTACGTACATATTTTGGACCTTCAGGACGATGCTCTCTTCCTGCCTATTACGGACAAAAAGGTGAAGAAAGCGGTTCGTTTTGTGGATAACCAGGTGGTGAAATTCTCGCAGGATAAGGATGGTGTATTGTTGCACTTGGGCGAGGTTCCGACCGATATTGACTATGTAGTTACGTTGGAGTTTTAATGTTGCGGTAGAGTGAACAGCGCCACAGCCTGTTGAAACTCTCTTGTATTAAAATGAAGCGAGGTAGCTAATATTAGCTGCCTCGTTTCATTTTATTAATAGAATGTTTAGATGATAATACCGTGTGAAAAACTGTTTCTTGCTTTTGTTTGTTCTTCTGGATGGATTGCGGGGGGAGCTAATTGAGGAGTGTCTCTTGGCGTTGATTCAACAAATATGTATTTCGATGAAAGTAGCGGATTCCCTTTGTGTGAAGACAGGTCTCTTGCAATCCTTGACGTTGTTTTATACCTATAAATGTCCGGATTCCCATTAGCAGCGTAAATATATATTAGGCCTTTTTGAGTAAATTTTGTAAATTAGAGCCTCTCTCCTTTTTAAGAGTTCCTGCTGGATTGATAGGCCGTAGTGAAAGGGAATGAGGATGTAATTTTTTGTATGTTCAGGAAAATTTGTGTTATGAGAAACATGAGATTGAAGGGTAAAACGTTGATCTCGTTATGTGTGGCAATAGGGGCAATGGTTCTCTCGTTCAATGAGCTTTACGCTGCCAAAAAGGTTCAACCGAATCGACAGGTGTTGTGGTACACCCGTCCTGCATCGAATTGGATGAAGGAGGCGCTGCCAATCGGTAATGGCCGTATTGGTGCCATGATTTTCGGAGGGCTGCCTGTAGAGCGTGTGCAGTTTAACGATAAAACTCTTTGGACTGGTAGTACGACTGTACGCGGTGCTTACCAAAATTTTGGCGATGTTTTTATTGATTTTGGTCCGCAAGGAAAGCAGTCTTATAGCGAGTATCGTCGAGAGCTTGATCTTGACGATGCACTGGCTAAAGTGACTTACAAACAGAATGGTGTTGTTTATCACCGCGAATATTTGGCCAGCTATCCCGATAATGTAATAGCGATGCGCTTTACGGCTAATAAAAAGGGTAAGATCTCATTTTCCGTGCGCATGGATGATGCCCACCCGGGAGTGCGCAAAGTCTCTGAAAATGCGATTACGATTTCGGGCAAACTGACGTTGCTCTCCTACTATGCGCAGCTGGTGGTCTTGCATGAGGGAGGACAATTGGAGTCCGGAGATTCGACCTTGACTTTGACCGGTGCCGATGCGGCGACACTGTTGCTCTGTGCGGTCACCGATTATGATCCGAAAAGCCCCGATTACCTGACCCATACGGATTGGGTAGCTGCTAGTGATCATTGCATGGATCAAGCTGTCAATAAAGGCTATGCTGCGATTCGTGCGGACCATTTGGCTGATTATCGGGCGTTGTATGGTCGTCTGTCGTTGAACTTGGGGAATGTTACCCCGACCATTCCGACCGATGAGCTGTTTGTCCGTTATAACAATGGCGAGTACAACTCAGCTGCTGATGTGCTCTATTTTCAGTATGGTCGTTACCTGTCAATTGCCTCTTCGCGTCCCGGACTCGATCTGCCTTCGAATTTGCAGGGACTCTGGAACGACAGCAATACTCCACCCTGGGAAAGTGACATTCATTCCAATATCAATGTGCAGATGAACTACTGGCCTGTCGAACCGACCAACTTGGCTGAATGTCATGAACCATTCATTAATTACATCTATAACGAGTCTCAATTACAAGATTCGTGGAAAAAGATGGCTGCGGAATTGGATTGTTCTGGGTGGGCGTTGAAAACGCAAAACAACATTTTCGGTTATTCAGATTGGAATTGGAATCGACCGGCAAATGCATGGTATTGTATGCACGTCTGGGACAAATACCGATTCAATCCCGATAGCCTTTATCTGGCCAATGTCGCCTATCCGGTGATGAAGTCGGCTTGCCAATTCTGGTTTGATAGACTGATTGTCGATGATGACGGTAAATTGGTAGCTCCCAACGAGTGGTCACCCGAACACGGCCCCTGGGAGGCAGGTATTCCTTATGCCCAGCAGTTGATCTGGGATCTGTTCAGTACGACGTTAGAGGCGGGTCAGATTCTCGGAAATGATCCACAATTTGTTGAAGAGTTGAAGGGGAAACTTGTGCGTCTCGATCAAGGGTTGATGATTGGTTCGTGGGGCCAACTGCGTGAATGGAAGCACCAGGAGGACGATTCTACTGAACAACACCGTCACGTTTCACATCTGATCGGACTCTATCCCGGCCATTCCATCTCACCGGCTCTCGATACGGTTTATGCAGCGGCTGCGCATCGTACTTTGATTGACCGCGGAGATTACGGTACCGGTTGGAGCCGTGCCTGGAAAATTGCCTTTTGGGCACGCATGTTTGATGGGGATCATGCCCATCTGATTCTGCGAAATGCTATGGAGTTGACCGATAATACCGGGACTAGCTATCAAACCTATAAAGGGAGTGGTAGTGGAGTTTATACGAACCTGTTTGATGCCCATCCCCCGTTCCAGATCGATGGGAATTTTGGTGCGACAGCTGGTGTTATTGAGATGTTGTTGCAGAGTCAACACGGTGAGTTACATCTGTTGCCGGCTTTACCTGCCGTTTGGGCCACTGGCGAGGTGAAAGGTGCTCGTGGTCGAGGTGGTTATGAAGTGGATATGATCTGGAATAATCGTCAGCTAACCAGTGCAGTAATACGTGCAACGCGTAATGGTTCCTGCACAGTTCGTACCGATGTACCCGTTCAGGTGCAGAGTGTGAATGGGGTGTCTCATAAAGGTCGCTCGTCTAAAAAAGAGATCTTAGCTACAAGTCAACCTGTTGCAGGAGGTTACTATTTAACCACTTTCCCCGTTCATCAGGGGGGTAGTTATCGCCTGGAGGCAATGGCACAATAATTAGATTTTGGACTGATATGGGAAACGAAGCTGTCCTCGTTGTTTGAGTGCAGATAAAATCAGAATGATTCCGTCAGCTTTGATGTTAAATACCGAGCCTATGAAACGTTATGGTAGTGTGATTCGGGTACGTCCCGAAAAGCTCGAAGAGTATAAGCGGTTGCATGCCGAAGTGTGGCCAGGTGTTCGCAAAATGATAGCTGAATGTGGGTTGCGGAATTATAGTATCTACTATAAGGATGGGTATCTCTTTAGCTATTACGAGTATGTCGGAGATGACTATGAGGCTGATATGGCCAAAATGGCAGCCGATCCGGAAACACAACGTTGGTGGGCTGTATGTGAGCCATGTCAGAAGCCTCTGGAAACGCGAGCCGAAGGCGAATGGTGGGCTTCAATGGAGGAGGTATTTCATCAGGACTGATTCTGCCTGTATCTGAAGAGTAAGATGATACGTGACCGTTGTTTCGCAAAGAAATGGGAGCAAAGAAATGGGAAATGTATTTATTGATGCTTTTACGCTTTGCGTGAATACAAAAAGGAGATAGACAACTGACTGGTAAATGCTGAATTCAGTTTGTGGACAAACCGAATAAGCCGTGAATACCATCATAGTATTGCGGTAAATAGACGATTTAGTCTAACGTCCCAGGGTGTTAAAACTTAAAGTAACAAAAGAGCTGGCTTGATTATTGACATCGGGTCAGCTCTTTGTGTAAGGTCACACAGGAGGGTAATTCCTGCGGATAATGAGTGACATAGATCATCGTTTTGCCGGCCCGTTGACAGAAGGTCTCAATGACGGCACGGGCACGTATCTTGTTGCATAGATCCAACCCATGTAACGGTTCATCCAAAATTAGCAGGTCCGGATCTTTAACAAAGGCCCGAGCTAATAAAACCAATCGTTGTTCGCCGGAGGAGAGCCGGATAAAAGGTCGATTGCAAAGATCGGCAATGCCGAATGCTTCGAGCCAACCCATACATTGCTGCCGTTGTTGGTCGGTTGGTGTGCGGTAGAGTCCGATTGAATCGAATAGTCCTGAAGCCGCAATGTCGATAGCAGGCAGATTTTTTAAATAGGCACGGTGCATTTCAGGGGAGACGTATCCGATGTGACGTTTGATTTCCCAAATACTTTCGCCTGTTCCGCGACGGCGTCCGAAAAGATCGATTCGTTGAGAGTAGGCTTGCGGGTTGTCGGCACAGATTAGGCTGAGCAGAGTCGATTTCCCCGACCCATTTGCTCCTGAGAGGGACCTCTTTTCACCGCATCGGACAATCCAGTTGACATCGTCTAGGATCTTTCGCTCACCGTATTGTATGGTGACATGATGAAGATGTACCACTTCATTACATTGTAAGGGGGGATTGATCGGAGCGGGAAGTTGAGGTGGCTCAGTCCGGAGGTGTGCGATTATTTGTTCTCGCTGAGCTGTAAAGGGTTCACTGTGTAGAAAATCGTTGCGCGTCTGTTTGGGACCACACCTTTTCTCCTGTAAGGTGTAGATGTGTGTAATGAATGAGGGAATATCCTCTGGTGAGCAGACCGACAAAATGATCTGTACTGTATTTTCGGCTGCTAACTGTGCCAGTAATGCGGCAAGAGTGTCACGAGTGGCTGCGTCTAACCCAATAAATGGACTTTCGAGAATCAGAACGCGAGGAGCGGTCAACAGCATTTTTGCAATTTGGAACCGACGTAACTCTCCACTCGAAAGCAGAATAATCTGTTTGTCGAGTAGGGGGTCGATTTGTAACAGTCGGAAAATACGATTGCGATGTGTCGGATCACAGTGAATCGAAGCAAGCAGATCGCGGGTTAAAGCGACTCCTTCTCGATCCGAAGCGTTCCATCGTTGTTGGTAGTAGTAATTGCCGTCAGCGGTTCCATAGGCGTCACGAAAGGCAATGTATCGGATATTGTCCGAGGCCAGATTGCTGCGTGTTGGAGTGGCACTTTTGTGTTGGGATGTAGCAATGTCCTTTTCGTTTGGGAGATTGGCTGTGGATAAGTGTGATTCAGCATGTTCTGCAGAATGGGATGTACTGATGCAATCCGGCTTTCTATCCTCTGATTGGGAAATTGAGTGATGAGCAGATGTATGTGGAGTCGTAATTGGCGAGGAATTCAAGGAAAACTCGTCAGAAGATTCGTCAATAAAATGGTACTCCTTGACTCCCTCCTGCAGTGGAATGTTGCCGGTAATCATCTCGATTAGCGTACTTTTTCCGCTGCCGTTGAGGCCAATCAGGGCAATTTGTTCACCCTGTTCGAGTGTGAAGTTTACGGGTGTCTGCAAGCGCCGTGCAGGATCTCTGGCAATAGCCTTTTCGAGTCGTATGATAGGGAGTGACATGTACTGTTCGCAAATTTTATCCGTAAAGTAACAATTTTTTTAATGAGTAGATCAATAGAGAGAAAATCAAAACGCCCGAGATGAACTGTCGGGCGTTTCATATATACAAATGGATGAAAAGTAATGTGTAAATAAAATAGATGCGGATACGATCGTATCCGCATCTAAGTAGTAGTTATCGTTTTGTTGTTTCAATTGGTTCTAACCAAATAGCCAGGCCTCCTGATCCGTAGAGTTTCGCGGGTAAAACCGTTTTTGCATCAACTGTGCGGGTTTCAACCTCCACTTTGGTGCGAGTTGGCGTTTTAACTGTGCCGTCTCGGTAAATATGGGCCACATATTTCTGCCCAGTCGGCAGAAAATCGAACGGAATATCGAGTGAGCGAGGTTTGACGCCGTTCATGCAACCAACATACCATTCGTTGCCTTTGCGACGGGCAACGGTGATGTATTCTCCGATCTCGCCCTGCAACACTTTCGTGTCATCCCAAACGGTCGGCACACGATCGAAAAATTCCAGTTCCGGTTCATCCTGACAGTCAGAAGGCCGATCATACCAATACAGGAATTGCAACGGACTGTAATAGACGACAGTCATGGCCAGCTGTTGACCCGACGTGGCATGGATGGCACGTGCTTTCGGGGCAAGTGTGTCGATCATTTGTGGATTATAGCCGTTGAAGTCACGGAAATAATAGCTGATCGTGTAATCCGCTGGCCCAGCAACAAAACGGGTAAAGGGGAGGATCAGGTTATTGGTCGCATCGGGCATCTCCTCGTTGCCTCGTACCCCCTCTTGGGTGAGCAAGTTCGGATAGGTGCGTGAAAAACCGGTAGGCCTGTATTCGTCGTGGATATCGACCATCAATTGATATTCAGCGCATTTCTTGACTGCATCGTGCATCCATTTGGTCCACATCTGTGAGCCGACCTGTACAAACCCGAATTTGATCCCTTTGATTCCCCATTTGTGGTAAAGAGGCAGAATTGTATCGAGTTGTGCTGCCAAGGCGCGTTGGTTTACATAAACCCAAACGCCGATTCCTCGATCGTTGGCATACCGTACGACCTCTTCCATATCCAGGTCATTGTTCGGGTTGCGGCGAGGATCGACATCAACTTTTGAGGCATCAGACGCCTTTTCGTACTCATATCCGTACCAACCTGCATCGAACTCGATGTATTGCAAATTGCGTTTTACGGCAAAATCTACCAGTTTTTTTGCACCCTGCGTCGAGAGGGTTACCTCTCGCATCACTTTCCCCGGTTTGATCCACCAAGGGGTGTCAATTTCGCAAGGAGGATTCAGATTCAACAGTAAGTAGTTGTTCTCGATGAGTGCTCCGGGCTTTTCCGCAACCATCACCACTCGCCAAGGAGTTGCATACGGTGCAATTTCATCTACTGCACCATACATGGAGCAGGCCAATGTGTTGGCTTTGCTTTCGTGTAGTTTGAATTTGGTCCGTACATAATCGACGACCTGTGCCTCGCAAAGGGCTCCATAAAGTCCATTGGGCAACTCGATGGTCAGTGGACGGTCAGCCTCTCCGGGCCAGTTGCGTAATGGTAATTTCTGGTGTTCTGCTTGAGCCAAAGGTGCAAAATAGGCCATTGTACCCTCGGGAAGTGTAAATTCGGTAGCCTCATCGGTAATGTGCAGGTATCCGCCACCCTCAGGGAAAAGATAGCGAAATGCTATACCTTCATTGTAGGCACGAATTTCCAGTTGAAGTGCTGATAGGTGTCCTGTTTGGGTGAACCGGATGATACTTTGGTTATACCGATCGGGTATTTCGCTCCGCTCACCATAAAGAGGTTTCCATGTCGTGTCGCAACTGGATCGCGTAACCTCTGCAATTTGCATATCATGAGTCCATTCCCCGTTGCCGTTGATGCCCAAAGCCGATTTCAGTACGACTGGTCGGTCCTGATAGGTGATTTCATAGTTTGGAGCCCCTTGCTCCATGTCAACGGTAATGGTCAATTTACCATTCGGGGAGTGCGTCTCTATACGCTCTTGTGCAGCGGATGGTAAAACATATCCAAGCAGTAAGCCTGTACATAAGAGACCTAAACGGGATAATGATGTCATGATTGATTCGGGTTGGGTAAGAGTTGAAACGTGTTGATAAACGTTAGAGAATGATTTAATTTGTTTGGTGATGTCCCAATTACAATTTTTCGCCTACAGCTTTGATCCACATATCGGCCATTTTTTTGTGTCCGGCAGCTGTAGGATGGATACCATCCCACATCCAATATTTCAGATATGGAGTTTTCGGATCTTTTGCCAAGTCGTCGAACAGTTGCTGGTAGGGCAAGAAAATGGCATTGTACTCTTTGGCCAGTTTGCGGACGATTGATGCCATGATTTCGCATTGTGTTCTCCAGTGTTTGTAATCCTGGTTCCAGATACCTACCGGATAGATAAAGGGTTCACCCAAAACGATGGTCAGATTGGGGTTCTGTTTCAGGGAACGTTCGATAATGTCACGATACTGCTGTTCGAATTTGACGGTATCTAGCTCTTTTTTGCCCTCTCCGTGGTTATAGACGTAGTTCAGGTCGTTGACTCCGACCAGAATAGACAAAATGTCGGGGTTGATATCCAACACATCTTTTTGCCAACGTGCCTGAAGATCGGGGAGTTTGTGCCCGCCGATGCCACGGTTGAAAAATTGGTACTCCTCTTCCGGATAAGTCGACATATAGTAGGCTGCGCAGAGATACATGTAGCCATGACCGTAAATGTGGTTCATGTCAGTGAGACTGCGAGTAGGACTACCATTCATGCCCCAGTTTCCGTCAGTAATTGAGTCTCCGATATACAGGATTTTTTTACCGCCGGCTATGATTGCTGGGGCACTGATTAATAAGGCCGCAGCAAAAATGAGTGCCTTTTTTATGAGTAAATTGTTCATGGTGATTAATGTTAAGGTTATTGATTTGGTTAGTTTTGTCAGGAAGGGAATAAGTTGTGATTTTAGATTCGGTTAGTCAAACCGGGCTCGAAAAATATGGTTATGAAGCCCTCTTTTGACTGTTTTTTTAAGCTTGTTATGTGATTTGTATAAGTGATCATTGATATTGAACCTCTATTCAATCCAATACAAATGAGTCACGAAAATCGAATCGGATTTTATGCGATTACAATTTTTCACCCACAGCCTTGATCCACATTTCAGCCATCTTTTGGTGTCCGGCTGCCGTAGGATGAATGCCATCCCACATCCAGTATTTCAGAGAGGGAGTTTTGGGATCTGTGGCCAAACTGTCAAACAGGGATTGGTAAGGCAGGAAGATGGTATTATACTCCTTAGACAATTTGCGCACAATGGAAGCCATCAGTTCACATTGAGCCCGCCAATGTGGATAATCGGAATTCCAAATGCCTACAGGGAAGAGGAACGGTTCCCCCAAAACGATAGTCAGATTGGGATTCTGTTTCAGAGACCGTTCAATGATGTCCCGATATTGCCGTTCAAATTTGGCTGTATCTAAGAATCTCGTTCCATTGTCATGTACGACATTCAGATCGTTTATACCGACCAAAATCGAGAGAACATCCGGATTGATATCCAGTACATCCTTTTGCTAGCGGGCCTGAAGGTCTGGAAGCTGGTTACCGTTGGTTCCCCGGTTGAAGAATTGGTAATTCTCTTCTGGATATTCAGACATGTAATGGGCGGTGCAGATATACATATAGCTGTGCCCATAGACGTGATTCGTGTCAGTCGTACTGCGAGTGGGAACTCCTTTCCATCCCCAGTTGCCGTCAGTAATCGAATCGCCGATATATAAGATCTTTTTACCGCCGGCTGTGATGATAGGCACGCACATCAATGAGACAACAATGACGGCTAACACATTTTTAATTAGTCTGTTCATGGTTGAGTAGTTATAAATCTGTTTTTACTGGTTATTTGTCGTATTCTTTCAGAATGCTTTGCAAAAGTTCGGGTTTGTCTGTGGTGATATAATTCACGCCTTTTTCGATCAAGTACCGCATGTCATCGGGATTATTGACCGTCCACACATTGATTTCCAAGCCTGCCTGACGGGCCTCATCGAACCAGACTTCATTCCTTTTCATGGTGGAGATGTCGTAGTCGATTCCGGTACAACCTTGAGGTTTCAGTTCGGCGGGAGCAATGTTGCCGGAAAGATAAGCGGTTTTGGCCTGAGGATTTAATTCGATCAGTTTGTGCAAAGCATCGAGATTGAATGTGATGTATTCAACCCTGCTCTCTAACCCTGCCTCTTTTACCTTTGCTAAAATTTTGGCAGCCAGTATCCCACTTTGAACCTTGTCATTTTTGGATACTTTCAGCTCGATGATCAATTTGGTTTTTTGACACGATTTGAAAACGTCCAGATACGCATCAAATGTCGGAATGGTCTCACCATTGGATAATTTGATCCGTTTCAATATCGATGAGGGGGTGCGTTCAATATATAACGTATCTCCGCCCTCGGTCACCCGGTCGTCATGGTGTACCACTAATTCACCGTCTGGACACAAATAGACGTCGCATTCGGATCCATAAACTCCGATTGAATCGGCTTTGCGAAGCGAAGTGAGTGAGTTTTGAGCTGAACCTGGAGTGTCCCAATAACCACGGTGAGCGATAACTTGCGTTTTAATTTGGGTGCTTGGTGTTGCTGCAATGACAGTCCTCCTCGGAGAGAACGACACCAGAGCAGTTATGGCGGCAAATAGTAACGTTAGATTGCGTGCAGAACGTATCATGATGTGATGACAGGTCATTTTAAACCTTTCGAATTTACGACTTTTTTTTGGGAAAATTTGTCAAACTCGAACAATGAATGTAAAAGAATCTGAATAGAATCGGTTAATATGGGGGCAATTTTATCCGAAGTAAATTGAGGAGAGAGTCTGGTTTTATTATCTTTGTTCAAGTATGGTTTGATCTCTTCCCCATCTTCGTTGTCATTTCCTGAAAAGTAGGCGGTGTGTAATCTGTCTGTAAAGGAGTGGAATGGGTCGTTGGGTCTGCAGATACGTTATCTGTCTGTAGAAAGATTAGATCAGGAGAGATTAAGCTATTTTTGTTTATGCTTCAATGAAAATTTGTAATCAGATAGGACACATGAAAAAAATGGTATTATGTACGGTCGGATTGTTGTTGGCGTTGGGGACGATGGCTCAAACAGCGGCCGACGGTTCAATTGTTCGATGGTTTGACCCCTTAAAGGCAGGTTTCCCCGTTGTGCAAGGGCAGGCTTGGCCGCAAGAGCTTTCGGGAAATTATCACCGCCTGCCGGATCGTATGCAGCCAAAAGTTACGCCGGTATTTTGGAAATTGGCGAGCTGCTCAGCCGGTTTGTCTATTCCGTTCCGCACCAATGCCGATTCCATTTGGGTCCGTTATGTCGTTAAAGATAAGAGTCTGAGTATGTATCATATGCCTGTTACAGGTGTTTCCGGGTTAGACCTGTATGCTTACGGCCGTCATGGACAAGAGATACATATGAACCGCCAAGCCAAAACAGCCGACAGTGATACCCTTTGTTATCTGTTTTATCCCCATGGTAATGCACATTATGCTAAAGTGGGATATGAGTTTCAGCTCTATCTGCCTCTTTATAACGAGGTGACGTTTCTGGAAATTGGGGTGAAGGAGATGTCGCAATTTGAGTTTTTGCCTTTGCGCTCTGAAAAACCTATTGTCGCATACGGTACCTCGATCATGCAGGGCGCATGTGCTTCGCGTCCAGGTATGGCATGGTCTACCATTATGGCTCGTAAACTGGATATGCCTTTATTGAATTTCGGCTTTTCGGGGAGCGGAAAGATGGATTCAGTTATTGTAGCAGAACTCGGAACCATTGATGCCTGCTTATATATCGTTGATTGCTTGCCAAACCTGGCACTTCATCCCGATTCTGTTGTAGTCGATCTTTATCGCAAGGGTGTCGCATTGCTTAGACGCCATCATTATGCTCCGATTCTTTTGGTTGAGCATGCCGAGGCTTACCAGGATGAAGGAGATAGCGCGGCTCGACATAAAAATGATCTTTTGAAACGTTGCTACGAACAGTTGTGCGCTGAAGGGGTGAAAGATCTTTATTATCTCTCTTGTGATGAGATAGATTTGCCTCAGGATGCATTGGTAGATGGCATCCATCCATCCGATTATGGTATGGTGCAGCAAGCGGTGGTTTGTGAAAAGAAAGTGAGAGAGATACTCAAAATGCCGGCCGGAGATTGTGCAACCTGCTATCCGATACGCCAGCGGCGTGAAGCCCCCTATTATGAGTGGCGTGAACGGCACGAGGGTTTTATGGCTCAGAATCGAGCTGAAGCCCCGAAATGTGTGGTGCTGGGCAATTCGATTGTTCACTATTGGGGCGGATCAGATGAACGTTTTGTGAAGTACGGTGGTGAAAATTGGTCAAAGACAATGGCTGTGGCTGGTTTTCGTAATCTCGGATGTGGATATGACCGGATTGAGAATGTCCTTTGGCGGGTTACTCACGGAGAGTTGGATGGTTATGATGCCGACCGAGTGGTGATTATGATTGGTACGAATAATATAGGCTTCGATACCGATGAGGATATTGTGCGAGGAATCGTGAATCTGGCAGCAGTGGTGAAACTGCGGCAACCCAATGCACAGATCGAAGTAATTGGATTGTTGCCTCGTCGGGGGTTCGAAGAGCGGATCGCTCGGATTAATGCGTTGTTGGAACCTCAGATTGTTGCAGGTGGAGCAATTTTCCGGAATCCTGGAGTACGTTTGCTGAAAACGAATGGAAAGATCAATGAATCGCTCTTCCTCGATGGGTTGCATCCCAATGAAAAGGGGTATAATCGAATTGGGGATGAGATTGCTTTTGGGAAAAGATAGTGTAGAATTTGCGTTATCTCTGAAGAAGGGAAAGTCCTAATAAGAAAAAAGGCAACTCTTTTGAGTTGCCTTTTTTAGTAGCGGGGACAGGACTCGAACCTGTGACCTTTGGGTTATGAGCCCAACGAGCTGCCAACTGCTCCACCCCGCGATGTGAGTGCAAAGATAATGTAAAAACATCGGAATCCAAATTTTTTATTTCGAATTTTTGAATGATCCTGTTAGTTAGCCGCACTTGAAAGGAGTAACTGGTTCTGTTTTAGTCGTTGACAAAGACGGTTGGATTTTTGTGCTCTTCTCTTTTTTGATGTGCTAAAAGGGAATGCTCGGTTTGATTGGTGTTTTGATGCAGAAAGAGTAATCTTCGCTTTGTAAACGTTGATAAGTGGTTGATTGTGTGTAGCGTGTGGAAAGATTGATAGCTGCGATTTGCTTTGACGCTGACGATGCAATACAAAAAAGTAGAGCCTGCCCATGAATTACAGGCAGACTCTATTATGAAATAATTGTAGTCGTTCTTTTAAGATACTTGAGAATTGGGTTGTAACGCTCCGGCAACTACCTCTGCCAAATCATATACCGGTAGTTTGTTGCTGCGGGCAATCGCTTTTTTACAGAGCGGACATGCTGTAACTACCGAGTTGGCTCCGGTAGCGGCAAAGGTATCTGCCACACTTTCGGCAATACGTAGTTGACCCTCATCGCTAATTGCAGTGTTGCCGAGACTTGATCCGCAACAAAGTGCGTGCTCTCGGTTTTCAGCCACTTCCCGCAATTCTCCGATCGCTTCAATCACTTGACGTGGAGCTTCGTAGATTCCACTGCCTCGACCCAGTTCACAAGGATCATGGTAGGTGAACACCTCTTTGCTCGGATGTAATTGCAATTTGCCAGTTGAGATGAGCCGCTCGATGTATTCCGAATGATGCAACACCTCAATGCCTTCGAGATGGTAATCTTCACGGAACACTCTTAAACAGATTGGGCAGGAGGTGACCAAGGTGCGGATATTGTGTTTCCGGAACAGCTCGATGTTATAATCCATCATTCGACGAGCAGCCTCGATTTCGCCCGATAGTTTCAACGGGCGTCCGCAGCAGACTCCGCCATCTTTATCGGCCCACCATACCTGTTCTCCGGCAGCCTGGAAAATTTGATCCATAGCCCGTAGAATTTTTGGGGTAAGCAAAGTCATGCAGCCTGCAAAATATCCAACTCCGCCCGCGCCTTGTGAACGATCAATGCCTTTGATGTAATTATAGCGATTGGGCGTGCAGGGAACTGCATTTTTGGCGCGGCTATTCAACCGTAATGTCCCCAGTTCGATTCCGACAGGGCAGGCAACTACACACCGTCCACACAGCAGGCAGTTGTCTGCTACGGCATCAGTCAGGTGGCCGTAACGGCGGTCCCGAAGAAAATAGACCGACTGTACATTGTTGATGCCTGCGGCGCTCTGAAGCTGACAGGGATCGATACAGATTCCGCAGCGGGAGCAGGCCTCGATTTGGAAATGGTCATAGCTCTTTTGTGCCAGGGTGCTGTGCAACCCTGCGTTACGCAGGAAGATCAGCGGAATCTCGGTAAAGATGTGCATGTAGCGAGAGAAGGGGAGTGCAAAGAAAAAGACCCCTAATGAGATCGAGTAGAACCACCACATGGGAAGCTCACCGTGAATTAGTATCGGATCGGGCAGAATATTCGCCAACAATTCACCGGTAGAATTGGTCAGGAAGCTACCGCCGCCGATGCCGGGAGGTATAATGTGCACTTGGTCTCCGAGAGCCCAACCGATTCCACCGAAACGCCAGAGCGATGCACTGGTAAAACTTTCAGCCAAAAGGCGGGCAGGAAAGATGAACCACAGAGCTGTTAATGCGATACGATCACCCAAAAAATGTTTGGTTGTTCGTTTCATGCCCATGGCCTTCGACCGGATCCGTTTGAACAGGGCGAGTGCCACGCCGATCAGAATGAACAGCAACAGGGCATCTTTGATTAACGAAAAATTGAATTTATGTTCGAAAATCGGATGGACGTAGTACGAGAAGAAGATGTCTACATAGAGAGGCACATTGTGTCCTTTGAAATAGACCAACGTTTCGATCCAGCCGGTTAGAATCAGTAGGAACCACCCCAAAGCAAAACTGGTGTGCATATACCCCAACAGCTTGTTCCGTTTCCAGATTTTGCAGTGGAGTAAAGATTCCCGTACCACCTCAACGATAGATTTCCAGGTTGCCCGTGTAGGGAGCGACCGCCAGAATTTGCGGCGATCGTCAGCAGGTAATTTGACGAACCAGGAGATGTATTTGTAGAGCAGGACAACCAGCAAAAAACCGGCTCCAACCCAAAACGGTAAGACGAATAGTCTGAAATGTTCCATGCGTTACAAAATTTGCACTTCAAGGTGCTGTTCTTGTCTGCTGTTCGATAGAATAGGAATTTTGTTATACTTGCTTGGGCTGGATTGGGTGAAAGTGCAACCGTAGTACTGAACATGATCATGTTGAGCTGGAGGTTGCACAAGTAGCCTTGGTCAAGCGCCTATTCAATCTTGTTGGGATCGTAATCTTGCAGAAAAGATGGCGTCCCTTATTTATTTCAACGGATCGAGGCTCTTTTGGTCATCATCACAAAAAGATTGCTTTTGATGATGTTCGTCTTGATCTTAATCCGCTTTGAAACAGATTTGTCGTATTTAGCCGAGCTGTTTTGCAGTTTCGGCGGTAAGAAGCCTTTTAATTGTCAGGACAACTTGCCGAGTGTTGATGCCTCGCGGACAGATTAACCGACATTTGCCGCAGAGCATACATTTGGCAAGCTCCTCTTCCGCTCCATCATATTCTCCACGTCGTACGAGGGTTTGTACCTTGCGAAGATTGAACGATGTCAGATTACCTGCCGTGCAGGTGGCGGTACAGTTGCCACAAGCGATGCAGGTCTCCAGTTCTGGCAGCTCCTCGAGTAATTTGCGCGAGATGCTCAAATCGTTCCGATCGAGATTGATCGAACGGGGTTGATTGATCGTAAATCCGAAATTCATCGCTTAGGCTTTTAATTGGGCAGCCACTTGGTGTGCGGCAGCTATCCCTTCGTTGATTGACTCTCCGATGTTTTTCGGGGCCGTTACCGTGCCGGCGTAACAAATGCGGTTGCAGCTCGATGAAACATTGCCAGTAAACGAATTGGCCGGTTTGATGAATCCACTCGGGTATAAAGCGATGTGGCGATTGCGGCTCAATGGCATGTTGCTGGCTCCCGGTTTCATGCCTACGATCAATACCAACATATCCACGGTCATCTTCAATGGACGTCCGATCAATGTATCTTCCGCTTTGATCTGAATGCGGTTGTCAATGGTCGGTGCCGCTTCACTGATTCGGCCACGAACGAAATGGATGCCATACTTTTGCTGAGCCTCCTTATAGAGCTCTTCGTATCCCGGTCCGAACATACGCATGTCCATGTAAAAGCTATAGACCTCCGTTTGCGGCAGTGCTTGCCGAACCTCAATAGCCTGTTTGACACCGGTGATGCAGCATACGCGTGAACAGTGCCGCTGTCCTACCTTTTCATCGCGCGATCCGACGCAGTGCAGAAAGGCAATTGTTTTAGGTGTACGGTTTTCGGCTGTTCGGATGCCTCCTTCTTTGAACATTCGTTCGATATCGACAGTCGTGAAAACATTGTCATAAATACGGTAGCCATACTCCTCTTTAATCTCGGCAGGGAAGATATCGTAACCCGAAGCGACAATGACCGCATCGCAGGCGATCTTTTTGCCATCAGCAAGGGTGACACCATTCCCCTCTTCGTCGATGCTGCCCACTGCTGTCGACGTGTGGACTTCGGTTTTGGTGGCACGAAGTTTCTCCGTCAACTCCGTCAGTACCTCAGAGGCAGGAGTCATGGTTGGAAAAAGGCGATCCCATTTGTTGAGCTTGCCTCCGAGGATAGCCTCTTTTTCGATCAGGACGGGTTGCAGCCCCAATTCGTCCAGCGTAATGGCGGCCTGCATGCCAGCGACACCTCCGCCGATGATGATAACTCTGTTACCCATATATCTTTTTGTCAACTTGTATCAATCTATGTAAATGGTGCTTCTTCGGTTTGAACCATTACTTTTGGTAGCAACCAATTGGCGTATAGGCGGGTTGTCCGATGAATTTGCCGTTCTTGCCCAAATATTTGGTAGAAGGATCGTACGGAATGCCCATTTTGTCAAGCAGCGGTTCTACGGCTACCTGGTGCATCTGCATACCCAAATCCCAAGGATCGTATCCCAATACCAATCCGGCCATCTCCTCGTAAGTGAGTACCGGAATGCCCTGTCCGTTCTGTCCATAGGTAACACCTTCCATCTCGGAGATCGTATATTGCCAACGATCGAGGAACATGGCGCATCCAGGGCAGTTCGCCACGATAAAATCAGGACGATAGGGGGCCATCGATTCAAATTTTTTCTTTGAATTGGCTACCGAATAACCTCGGTTGGCCTGGACAAGGTAGTTGCGGAATCCGAAACCACAGCAGTGACGGCGTTCCGGGTAATCCACTACATTGCCGCCCCATGATTCAATCATTCCGGCCAAAACATAAGGGAACTCCGAACCTCCGATTCCTACTTTCGGGAATATTTTGGCATAGTGGCAACCGATATGTTCGACCACATTTAGAGGTTCTCCGGTTTCGACATTCACCAACAGGTGTTTGGCTTTTTGACGGATCTCTTCGCGATGGTGGAAAATGACATCTGAGGTGTGAGCCAAACACTTCGGTTTCTTGAATTCGCGTCCGGTAGCCTTGTACAGGTATTCACGCGCTTTTTCCTCCATCTCCGGGAAATCGTGCCACAGCTCCAAAGTTTCGGAATAGATACCGAACGAGGTGATGCACGAAGGAATAAAGCTTTCGTATCCCGCAGCTGTCATCAAGGCAAATTGGCGTGCTACAACAGTCATGATCGTCTCCAAAGGCACTACATCGCCGTGGTAACCGATACCTGTACACGAAGTATGGTTGGCATCTTCGTGAATGTCGCGATGCAGGTCGTTGCCGATGATGTTCAGAAAGGCTGCTTCAGATCCCGGGAAAAAATTCTGACGAATACAACTGCGTGCATAGTAATAGTGGTCGTCAGCTATATCTTTTTGATAATCTTTCCAAGAAATTTTCATGGTACAAACTTATCGTGTGAGGTTTGTTATACTATCTGAGGTTCGCGAGTGGGTTTTATGGTAGTGCTGCAATCTTGGAGAAGGCAGTGTGGCCCATTTTCTGTCTGTTTATCCGTTTGCAATATTTGCAAAACATTGCGACACCTGTTATTTTATTGGTGGTTGCCGCTGTTGTAGGTATAAACATCTTGGAAGTAGCGGTCATCTGCTCCGTCGTATCCCATTTCACGTGCCTTTTCGTCGGAGTATTTTTCAATTTTATCGAAAAATTCAGTGCCCCCGCTTACATCAAAAATCGAACGGATCTCCTCCATGCTCTTATCGTCGATTTTACGCATGGCTCCGACTCCAACCTTGCAGTAATTTTCTCCGAAACGTTCGAATACGTCCCGATCATGTTCATAAACCCATTGCCAAACAGGGCCCTGTTCAGGATGCATCTCGGGTTTGACCAGATTGGGTTTGATGCAGTATCCGGTTTTGAGAATATTCTCGCCGATGGTACGTTTAATAGCCAACTGTTGGCGACCCTTTTCCGAATAGGTGAAGAATCCCAACTGTTGCGAAAGACGTCGCAATGCCTGAATGACATAACCCGGGGTGTTGGCTCTTGGGCAACGAGGGCGGCAGGACATACATTCGCCGCAATACCAGATCGTATCGCTTTTGAGCAGTTGTTCGATCGCGTCGTCGTCTTTGGTCTGAACGGTGTTGATGATTTGCCGTGGATCGTAATTGTAAAATTCCGCAGCAGGACAAACACCTGTGCAGATGCCGCAATTCATGCAGGCCGTAAGGCCCTCTTTCATGCGCACATCCTCCATTAACATGTCGAAATATTTGCCCATTGTATCGTGTGTGATTTGTATACAATTTTGAACATAACAAAATTAGCATTTCGTTACAACTCGGATATGGGGCCTTACACCTATTTCGGCTACGTATAAATACGTATAAATAGCTGTTCGGCATAGGAATCAGCATGTTGCAGAAAGGATGATGCTGAGGAGGTGAAGGCGGCTGTGCTTTTTTTGCTTGTGATTTTAGGTTGAGCCAGAAAGAGAAACGGATGAATGCAATATGGATAGATATATAGATATGCGAGCCATTTTACCTGCGGAAAAGATTGTTTGAAAATATGAAATTCAGCAGAGCGTTTTGATCTTTTGATAGATTGGATGCAAGTGCAGGTTATGTCCAGTTTGCTATGGGTAAAAACAAGATTATTTTCGCTTTACTGTCACTTTAGCTATCTTTGTCGGGCAACTGCAGAACATGTCAGTGAAACAAGGGCGTTTGGCAGTTGTCACAGGTTGTGCGATTGTACGACCGTCTGTTATTCAAAAAAGAGTGCGTCGATGGAGTCCAATTATGTAAAGGAAGAGCTGTTTTGTCCTGAAAAAATAGCCAAGTTGTCTGAGCATTATCGTGCTATTCTGGAACTGTTGGGAGAAGATCCGGATCGTGAGGGGTTGCTCAAAACCCCTGAGCGTGTGGCCAAGGCTATGTGCTTTCTGACACAGGGCTACACTCAAGACCCCAAGGAGATTCTGCTTTCAGCCAAATTTAAAGAGGAGTATAAGCAGATGGTGATTGTGAAGGACATTGAACTCTATTCGATGTGCGAACACCATATGATTCCGTTTTATGGCAAAGCGCATGTGGCTTATATCCCCAACGGTTACATTACAGGACTGTCAAAGATTGCTCGGGTGGTTGAGGCCTTCGCCCGTCGGTTGCAGGTGCAGGAGCGTTTAACCGTGCAGATTCGGGATTGTATTCAGGAAGCACTCAATCCGCTGGGAGTGGCGGTTGTGATAGAAGCCAGCCACATGTGTATGCAGATGCGTGGCGTACAGAAACAGAATAGCAGTACTACCACTTCGGCATTTACCGGTGCATTCTTAACTCAGTTGCAAACGCGCGAAGAGTTTATCCACCTGATTGGAAAATAGATTATTGCGGTTTAGCGATACTCTGTGCTTACATCCGCGATCGCCCTTTGCGGATGATGGCCTTTGCTCATGTGGATTTTCTTACTATTTATCGGTTATTGGCTGTTGGATTGATAACCAGTTGGGCGTTATGGTATTGGATGGCTGCCCTGTCGACTGAAGTCGCATTGGGAAACGATTGGCTTGTCAAACCATTTCGAAGGCTTCTGGCCGAACATTCAATTCACCAATCTTGTGCCTCTCCTCGACTTTTTGCGTGTAAATAATTTGGAATTTGTGTGTAAGCGCACAAATTCAGAAAATTGCCTTACTCTTAGTCTTATTACTTACTCTACTTTTGGGGTAATTTGAGTTGAGAAATTTCTGGACCCCAAATCAATCGTTTGTTAGTTTCGGATTACTTCTTTTCGTTTGATAGAGGAAGTGTTCCATTGTGGTACATATCGATAAATCGTTCAACGCCCCGACGAATGGAGTCAAGTCCGAACGCATGGGGCTTAATCTGTGCCAATGGAATGAAAAATGTTTCGGCAACATCGTCGTGGGCTTCAGGCGTCGAGGTGTCATCCACTTCACATAGAAAGAACATATCAAGTGTGTGAACCTCAAAACCACTGTACGGATAGATGTTGGGCAAGGAAAAGAGATAGGTGCTTTTCTGGACAGTAAAGCCGGTCTCCTCTCGCACCTCACGGGCGACTCCCTCTTCACCCGTCTCGTGCATATCAACAAAACCTCCGGGTAGGTCGAGTGTCCCTTTGGCGGGATCTTTGGCACGACGTGTCACCAATAGTTCTCCTTGTGAGTTGAGAATCAAAGCAACAGTTGCAGAACTGGAGTTGAAATAGTACACAAAACCACAGTCGGCACATTTTTTTGCCTTTTCATTTCGCTCAGTGAAACGTGAGGAGCCGCATCGGGGACAATAATGGAATAGCGTTAAGGGGTGCATTATTCTGAAGTATAAAGAAAGGGTATTACAATCTGCTATAACCTTATGTATGTGAAAAATCCCTGGTAGTGGAAAAGAGCAGTCCAAACCAGGGATGAAAAGTAAACTTATCGCTCAGCTTCAATTATCGGGCAGCATGTTTGATTAAATGGTTGTCTTTGGATTTATCCATGAGAACCGCTTAAGTACTGCTGCGAGGATTGAAGTTTGTGCAATACGGTATGAAAAGAGTCGTGATGCAAAACGAAACCTTAGACAGTCATTACTTCTGCCTCTTTCGCTGCAAACAGCTCATCTACCTTTTTCATGTATTTGTCGGTTAGCTTTTGCGCTGAGGTCTCACCGTCTTTTGCCATGTCTTCGGGCATGCCCTCTTTTTGAGCTTTTTTGAAGGCCTCGACTACATCACGACGGATGTTGCGAATGCTGATACGAGCATTTTCTGCTTCGCCTTTGATCTGTTTTACCAACTCCTTACGACGCTCTTCGGTCAGAGGTGGAATGTTCAAGCGAATCTGCTCTCCGTTATTTGATGGAGTTAAACCGATGTTGGCTACCATGATGGCCTTTTCGATCGCTCCGATCAAATTCTTCTCCCAGGGCTGAATGAGTACCGTCCGTGCATCTGGAACTGTTACACTGGCTACCTGAGAAATGGGGGTCGGGTTGCCGTAGTATTCTACAGTAATACCATTGAGAAGATTGGGACTTGCTTTCCCGGCCCGAATAGAGGCCAATGCCTCTCTCAAAAAATCGATGGCTTTGATCATTTTGGACTCTGCAGGTTCCAAAATAGTCTTGGATTCTGTCATAACAGGATGGGTTTGAATGATTATTTTATTTTAACAAATTCTCAACTTGACCGATCATGTCGGTTAATTTGCCGGGAGTATAGCCAACCTCACAAACAACGATCTTACCTTCTTGATCGATAATGAAGTTGCGAGGTATGGTCATGCTGGCAAAAAGCGAGTAAATCTCTTTGTTGGGATCGAGTCCCATGGGGAAGGTGTAACCTTGAGCTTCACGAAATGCAGCAACGGTCTCTTTGGTCTCCCCACGAGAGATGGGCAGGAAAACAAACTCTTCTCCTTTGAAACGGTCGATAATACGTTGTTGCACCTGCTTGAGCTCGGCCCGGCAGGGAGGACACCAGGTTGCCCAAAAATTGATCCATACCACTTTGCCTCGCAAGGAGTCAATGCAAACCTGACTGCCGTCAAACATTTCGACAGTAAATGAAGGAACTTGATCCCCAACTTGAACGCGTAACAATGTGTCATTGGATGCAGGTTCCTGGGGAATAGCACTGCCTGCAGAAGCACTATTTTGTGCAGTGGCTGGGAGTGCGATGGTATTGTTTTCTGAATGAGATGTATTGCTTTCGGTGGCGATGGTCGATGCTTTGGCCCATGTTGATGTGCCAATCAGTGCAGTCGCGGAAAGAGCCAGCAGCAGAGCTGCGAAACGAAAAACAGAAGAGTGAGGACGTTTCATGGCCTGTCGAATATTTTTTGAGGAATGGGCATCAGCCAGAGATTGATTGTATTCAGTCAAAATACATATAAATAATGGCTTGTGGCGATGTAGCAATGCATGTAGCTTTTACAATGTAATTGAGCTACCCATTCCGGGATGAATCAAATGTTTTTTATTGTGTCTGGATTGGTGTGGAGGAATGATCCCCACTTTTTAGACAGTGTATTGGTGTTCGTTTATCCGTTTTAAGCATTTTTCACGACAGTGCCAATCGGATCGCCATTGATGATCTTGTTGAGATTGCCTGGCGTGTCCATGTCGAAAACCACAATCGGCAGATTGTTCTCTTTGCACATCGTGAAAGCGGTCAGATCCATCACTTTCAGTTTGCGATCGTAAACCTCATCGAAGGTAATTTCGCTAAATTTAGTGGCAGTGGGATCCTTTTCGGGATCGGCTGTATAAACCCCATCGACGCGTGTGCCTTTGAGCAAAACTTCGGCCTCAATCTCTACACCCCGAAGTGCTGAGGCTGTATCTGTGGTGAAATAGGGGTTGCCAGTTCCACCTGCAATGATGACGACGTATCCTTCTGCCATCAATTCCAAAGCCTTGCTTTTCGTGTAACGTTCTCCAACAGGTTCCATCCGGATGGAGGTGAGGACTTTGGCCTTTGCACCTTCGCTTTCGAGAGCAGTTTGAAGCGCCAAGGAGTTGATCACCGTTGCAAGCATACCCATTTGGTCGCCCTTTACGCGGTCAAAACCCTTTTTGACACCACTGAGGCCCCGGAAAATGTTACCGCCTCCGATAACGATACCGACCTGTACTCCGTTTTCGACAACAGCTTTGATCTGTTCGGCATAGCTGTTCAATACAGCAGTATCGAGCCCATATTTTTGTGCTCCCATCAGTGACTCACCACTGAGCTTGAGCAAAACCCGTTTATATATTGGCATATTGGTAATGTTAGCGTTTGTGTGTGAAAAGATTTGTGAATATATGCTTAACAGCTAATCAATCAGTTAAATGTTATGTTGCGATGAATGGAATAATGTGCAACAACAGCTTTTATTGATTGTTTGCTGTTTGGCCAAATTGAAAATTTGGTTTTAAGTTCTCCGTTTTGTGTTTGTAACAGATGTACTAATTTTCTTGCATCAGTTGCATCAACTCGTCCAGTTTTGGAGTGAGGATGATCTCCGTGCGACGGTTCTTAGCCCGGTCTTCAGCCGTTTTTCCAGTTGCCACCGGTAAGGATTCTCCACGACCCGCTGCAATGATCCGACTCGGGGCGATCGCCTTGTTCTCGAGCAGTAAACGCACGACAGTGGTGGCTCGTTTGGCACTCAAATCTAAGTTGTCTCGCAATTGTCCGTTGGAGCGGTAAGGCACATCATCGGTGTGTCCCTCAACCATGACGTTAATGTCAGGGTTTTGAGCCAAAACGTCTGAAAGATCCCGTACTGCTTGAGCTCCGTTGGGATCAATCTCGAAACTTCCCGAACGGAAAAGCAATTTGTCTTCCATTGAGACATAAACGTTGCCATTTTTGATCGAAATCGAAAGACCCTTGCCGTCAAAGCCGGTCAAGGCATCGGTTACCTTGTTGCGGATGTTGTTGATCGCCTCTTCACGGCTACGCAACATTGCCTCCAATTCATCGACACGGCGAGAACGTTCATTCAGTGCCATCTGGTTTTCTTCCAGCTCTTTGAGCATACGGGCCGATTCGGCTGAACCATCCGCCAATAATTGCTGATAGCGCTGTTGCAGATCGGTATAGCTCATAAACAGACGTGTCGAATCGGCTACCAATTGTTGGTTGTTGGCGGTTAAAGTGTCGTTACGGCGTTCCAGATCGTCAATGCGGTCATTTGCAGCGCTCAATTCACCATCGAGGCGTAATGCCTCAGCCTTCATGGAGTTAAATTTCTTATTTGAAACGCAGGAGCATACAACCCCTGCCAAAAGTAATAGCAATGCGGCTTTTCTCATTGTGTTCGAGTTAAAATGCATATTTGCTACGAAGATACAAAACAATTTATAATGTACCAATGTACGCCTAAAAATTACTATCTTTGTTCCCTCTTTCAGACAGATGGCAGCATTTGAGTATAAATATCTTGATCAGATAAACTCGCCGGATGACCTTAAAAAGTTGCAGCCGGACGAGCTGAAGGTGTATTGTGCCGAGTTGCGCCATTTTATCATTGAACAGTTGGCCTCCAATCCGGGACATCTCGGATCGAATCTTGGGGTCATCGAGTTGACTGTAGCGTTGCATTATGTGCTCAATACGCCCAATGACAAATTGGTGTGGGATGTTGGCCATCAAGCGTATGCCCACAAAATCATTACGGGACGTCGGGATAGCTTCTGTACCAATCGTAAATTGGGTGGACTCAGTGGTTTCCCCCGCATGGATGAGAGTCCCTATGATGCTTTTGGGGTAGGTCACTCCTCAACGTCGATCTCTGCAGCATTGGGAATTGCGGTTGCCTCTGCCTTGCGTGGCGAAAAGCGTGAGGTGGTGGCGGTAATCGGTGACGGTGCGATGACCGGTGGCTTGGCTTTCGAAGGACTTAATAATGCCGGAGCCTCCAATGCGGATTTATTGGTGATTCTCAATGATAACCGCATGTCGATCGATCTCAATGTCGGGGCACTCAAAGAGTATCTGTTGAGTATTACTACATCCAAACGCTATAATCAAGTCAAGTCTCATGCGTGGACCCATTTGGAGGGGGTTCCCAAACTCCGTCGGGCATTGCAAAAACTGGGCAATGCGTTCAAAGGCGGTATGCTCCAACAGAGTAACCTGTTCGAAAGTTTCAATTTTCGTTATTTCGGCCCGGTAGATGGACATAATGTCGAAGCGCTGGTTCGTGTCTTGAGTGATTTGAAACATATTCCTGGCCCTAAATTGCTGCACGTGTTGACAGTGAAAGGGAAAGGCTATCAACCTGCAGAGGAGCATCAGCGTACTTGGCATGCGCCAGGCCTGTTCAATCCGGAAACTGGAGAGCGAATTGTCAAAGCAAAACCGGGTGAACCACCTCGTTATCAGGATGTGTTTGGAGAAACCTTGCTTGAGCTGGCCCGTCAGGATGATCGGATTGTTGGAATTACGCCGGCTATGCCGACCGGTTCGTCTCTCAATATCATGATGGAGCAGATGCCCGACCGTTGTTTCGATGTCGGAATCGCTGAAGGGCATGCAGTCACCTTCTCTGCTGGATTGGCAGCCGATGGGCTGGTGCCGTTTTGTAACATCTACTCATCGTTCATGCAACGTGCTTACGACAATGTGATTCATGACGTTGCGTTGCAGGGATTGCATGTGGTGATGTGCCTGGATCGGGCCGGTCTGGTCGGTGAAGATGGGGCAACACATCACGGTGTATTCGATCTGGCCGGTTTATTGCCGGTTCCCGGATTGACGATTGCCTCTCCTTTGAATGAGGTGGAGTTGCGTAATTTAATGTTTACGGCTACGAAAACTTCAGGGCCCTTCGTGATCCGTTATCCTCGGGGAAAAGGAGTGATTTCAGACTGGAAACGTCTGATGGAGTTGTTGCCGATTGGTGAAGGACAGGTGCTGCGAGAAGGAAATGAAATAGCCTTGTTGAGCATAGGACCGGTGGGCAATGATGCCGCATGGGCTGCAGAACAGATGGTAGCTGAAGGGGTCTCGGTATTGCATGCAGATCTCCGTTTTGCCAAGCCTCTTGATGAAAAGTTGTTGCATCGGATAGGCCGAGAGTTCTCGCAGGTGGTTACCGTCGAGGATGGAGTCATTGAGGGCGGAGTTGGAGAAGCTGTGTTGGCCTTCTTTAATACCCATGGTTATTCGTGCCGAGTTACATCACTGGGAATTCAGGATCGTTTCATTCCGCATGGGACGGTTGATCAGCTCAAAGCTATGTGCGGGTATGATCGTCAGGGCATTTTGCAGACCCTCCGCAAGGTGCACAGCATGGCACACGAAACCAGTGAACAGAATTGAATCTGTGTCCCGGAATCGAAAAAGACTGATTCTGTGCGCAGAAAGAAAAGATAGTGAGCGATAGACCATTGAAACTTGAGAGGGTCTGTCAGCCTGAGATGAGATAGAGATAAAACAAAATCAACGATATGGAATACGATTTCAGGGCCATTGAGCAGAAGTGGCAGCGCCGTTGGGCCGAAAGAAAAACCTACAAAGTCGAGGTTGATAAAAATCGCCCGAAGTATTATGTGTTGGATATGTTCCCATACCCTTCGGGAGCGGGTTTGCATGTCGGCCATCCGCTGGGTTATATCGCTTCGGATATCTATTCGCGGTACAAACGTCTCAAAGGATTTAACGTATTGCACCCGATGGGTTACGATGCTTTCGGACTGCCGGCTGAGCAGTATGCGATTCAGACCGGTCAGCATCCGGCTGTGACCACCGAAAAGAACATCAACCGTTATCGGGAACAGCTCGATAAAATTGGTTTCAGCTTCGATTGGAATCGTGAGGTGCGCACCTGTGATCCCAAATACTACAAATGGACGCAGTGGGCATTTTTGAAGATGTTCGACAGCTATTATAACAACGTTTGCCAAAAAGCCCGTCCGATTGCGGAGTTGGTGGCTGCGTTTGAGCAGAACGGTACGCAGGGCGTGGATGCAGCTTGCACCCATGAGCTTTCGTTTACAGCGGAGGAATGGAAAGCGATGAGCGAAGCGGAAAAAGAGTCCACTTTACAGAACTACCGTTTGGCTTTCCGTGCCGATACGTTGGTCAATTGGTGCCCCGGGTTGGGAACTGTATTGGCAAATGATGAGGTGAAGGATGGCTTGTCTGTGCGTGGCGGTTTCCCTGTTGAGCAGAAACAGATGAAGCAGTGGCAGCTGCGGGTTACGGCGTATGCGCAGCGAATGTTGGACGGTCTGGAGCAATTGGAGTGGAGCGAGTCGCTCAAAGAGATTCAGCGCAACTGGATCGGTCGCAGTGTGGGAGCACAACTCTTTTTCGGCCTGAAGGGAACAGAAGAGAAGTTGGAGGTCTTCACTACTCGTCCTGATACCATTTTCGGCGTTACCTTTATGGTTTTGGCTCCCGAACACGAGTTGGTAGAGCAGCTCACTACCCCAGAATATAAAGAGGCAGTTGAGGCCTATTTGGCCGAAACTAAAAAACGTTCCGAACGGGAACGTATGGCCGATACCAAACGGGTTAGTGGTCAGTTTACTGGTGGCTATGCGATTAACCCTTTCAATGGTAAAGAGATTCCAATCTATATCAGTGATTACGTTTTGGCCGGATATGGTACAGGTGCCATCATGGCCGTTCCGGCGCACGACAGCCGTGACTACGCGTTTGCACGTCATTTTGGTTTGCCGCTCATTCCGGTAGTTGAGGGTGGCGATCTCGAGAAGGAGTCTTACGATGCCAAAGAGGGTCGCTTGATTAACTCCGAATTCCTCAATGGACTGGATGTCAAAGAGGCGATCGTAACCATGTTTGACGAAATCGAAAAACGGGGATTCGGCAAGAAGAAGATCAATTACCGTCTGCGCGATGCAATTTTCAGCCGTCAGCGTTACTGGGGTGAGCCGTTCCCGATCTACTATAAAGATAATGTGGCCTATCCGCTGCCGGAAGATAAATTGCCGTTGGAGCTGCCACCGATCGAGAACTTCGGTCCGACAGCAGACGGTGAACCTCCATTGGCTCATGCTGTAAATTGGCAGACCGAAGAGGGCTATCCGCTGGAATTGAGTACCATGCCAGGATTTGCCGGTTCATCAGCCTACTACCTCCGTTATATGGATCCCCATAACGATAACGCATTGGTTAGCCGTGAGGCTGATGAGTATTGGCGCAATGTCGATCTCTATGTGGGCGGTATCGAACACGCAACGGGACACTTGATGTATTCGCGTTTCTGGAATATGTTCCTTTATGACCTGGGCTATGTTTGCGAAAGCGAACCCTTCAAGAAACTGGTGAACCAGGGTATGATTCAAGGACGTTCGAACTTCGTCTATCGAGTTGTGGGTACCAACAAGTTCGTCTCTTTGGGTCTGAAAAAACAATACGAGACGCAGGAGATTCATGTCGATGTCAATATCGTGCGCAACGATCTGCTTGATCTGGATGCCTTCCGGGCTTGGCGTCCGGAGTTTGCTGATGCCGAGTTTATTCTCGAGGATGGCAAATATGTCTGCGGCTGGGCAATCGAAAAGATGTCCAAATCGATGTTCAACGTCGTCAATCCTGACAACATCGTGGAAGATTACGGTGCCGACACATTGCGTATGTACGAGATGTTCCTCGGCCCGCTCGAGCAGAGCAAACCGTGGGATACGAACGGTATCGACGGTGTGCATAAATTCTTACGTCGTTTTTGGCGTCTCTTCTATAACCGGGATGGAGAGTATGTCGTAAGTGGTGAGGCTCCGACGGCGGCTGAACTCAAGAGTCTGCACAAAACGATCAAAAAGGTGGGTGAAGATATTGAGCACTTCTCGTTCAATACATCAATTAGTGCCTTTATGATCTGCCTCAATGAGCTGGGAAGTTGCAACAAACGGGCCATCCTCGAACCGCTCGTTGTGTTGATCGCTCCTTTTGCTCCGCACATTGCCGAGGAGTTGTGGGAAAGTCTGGGTCATACCACATCGGTTTGTGATGCCTCCTTCCCTGAATATGATGAGAAGTATTTGGTCGAAGATAGTATCGAGTACCCGATCTCATTCAACGGTAAGATGCGTTATAAAAAGGTGTTGCCTGCCGGTTTGACCCCCAAGCAGGTCGAAGAGGCGGTGGTATCCGATCCTGCTGCGGCCAAATATCTCGACGGTAAAACACCTAAGAAGGTTATCGTCGTTCCCGGAAAGATTGTCAATGTGGTGATTTAATTCATTCCGATCATAAATTATAGCAAAGGGAGGGGATTGCGCCCTCCCTTTTTTTGAATTTTTCTTGATTTGTTGACCTGTTTCGGGATGGTTGCTTCCTCTTTCTCCCTATTGGCTAGGACACGTTAATAGGATTCTGGTGCAGCCATTGAGGTAGTGTGATAAAAAAGTTGGCGATGGACTATTTGCAGAGTATGGTGGATTTCGTGTTGCATATCGATGCACACATGACCGATATGGTGGCCCTTTATGGGGTGTGGATCTATGCGATCCTCTTCGTGATCATCTTCTGTGAGACCGGTTTGGTGGTGACACCTTTCCTGCCGGGTGATTCGCTGCTGTTTATGGCTGGTGCACTGGCCTCGTTGCCGACCAATCCCATGAATGTCCATCTGTTGGTGTTTATGTTGATTGCGGCAGCGGTGTTGGGTGATGCAGCAAATTATATGATCGGCCGCTTTTTCGGGGAAAAACTGTTCCGTAATCCAAATTCCAAAATATTCAAACAGAGCTATTTGGATAAGACTCACCGTTTTTACGAAAAACACGGGGGAAAGACAATCATTTTGGCCCGTTTTGTCCCGATCGTACGAACCTTTGCCCCATTTGTAGCTGGTATGGGACATATGGGGTACCGTCACTTCCTTTCGTTCAATATTATCGGCAGTGTGGTGTGGGTTGCACTCTTCTCTTATGCCGGTTACCTGTTTGGAGGGCTCGATGTTGTACAGCACAACCTGAAATTATTGGTCGTACTGATTATTGTACTCTCGTTGGTTCCGGTCTTTGTTGAGGTGGTGCGCAACAAGCGTAAAGCAATAAAAAACGGGGAGACAAAGTAACCCCGTTTTTATTTTTATTGTGTTGTCGGTTAGATAGAAGCAGTCAATGAGTCGTTTGGCAGTACGGCAGAAAAATGCCGGTTCTCCTATAAATCAATTTTGTATGGATGAATGGGAAAATGCCCACGATCTTTTGCCCTGACCTGCACCTGTTTATAGATCAAACCGGACGAATGATTTTCATGGGGTAAATGATCGGTAGAAAATGCAGGCTGCGTCTCTTTTAGATCATTTGCCTGCCGATTGTTTGTTCAAGGCTGCTGATCTGCATAATCGTTGCTCGAGCTTGAAGCCTCCTCAATTAAAGTTTCTCGCCATAGGCCAAGTCGCCAACATCGCCCATGCCCGGTACGATATAGGATTTTACGGTCGTCTCGGCATCTACGGAACCACACCAGATGTGGCAGTTGTTGGCCGAAAGATGGCTCTTGGTGTACTCAAGTCCCTCTTCACTGGCTATTACCGTGGCCACATGCGTAAATTTAGGCATGCCAGCTTTCTCTACGAGAGCATTATAGGTCATCACTAATGAAGAGCCGGTTGCCAACATTGGATCGACGATGATAAGCGTTTTGCCGGTCAATTCACAAGCCGAAATGTATTCAACTTTAATGTTGAATGTGTTGTCTTTCCGATATTTGCGGTAGGCCGATACAAAGGAATTCTGGGCATTGTCGAAATAGTTCAGAAAACCCTGATGAAAAGGCAGACCCGCACGTAGAATCGTTGCAATTACAATCTCATCGTCGGGCATCATCACTTCGGCTTCTCCCAGAGGAGTCTCAACCAATTGCGGTTTGTACTCCAGCGTTTTGCTGATCTCATAAGCCATTACCTCTCCAGCTCGTTCAAGGTTGCGACGAAAACGCATGCTGTCACCCTGTATGTTGATATCACGCATCTGGGCAATAAAACGATTGAGAAGTGTATTCTCACGATCCAGTATCGTTACCATCTGTTCAGCCATGTTCCGTAAATTTGAGTTGTTATTCGGTTTGTAGGTGTTCCGGAAATCGGAATCAGTATAAAAAGTTGTTGAATGGGTAGCGTCCTGCATGTATCTCGCGAACCATGCCGTAGAGATCTTTGCGGAATTTGTCGATGTTAGTCCGCTCGCGTGCCGAGATGAAGATACAAGGCGTATTCGCTTTGGCAATCCAACTGTTCTTCAGCTCGTCGAGTGTTCTGTTCTCTTTTGTGGCCGGAGTGAGGTCGTCCTCGTCTTTGGGAACGTAGGTATAAGCATCGATTTTGTTGAAGATCAGGAAAACTGGTTTGTCTGCCGCTCCAATCTCCTGCAGGGTCTCTTTGACTACGGCAATCTGCTCTTCAAAGTTCGGGTGCGAAATATCGACGACGTGCAGTAACAGATCGGCTTCACGCACCTCATCGAGAGTCGATTTGAACGATTCGACCAGCTGATGCGGCAGTTTGCGGATAAACCCTACCGTATCCGACAGCAGAAACGGCAGATTGTCAAGCACCACTTTGCGGACGGTGGTGTCAAGCGTAGCGAAAAGTTTGTTTTCGGCAAAAACGTCACTTTTCGAAATCAGATTCATGATGGTCGATTTGCCCACGTTGGTATATCCAACCAGTGCGACCCGCACCAACTGTCCGCGGTTGCTGCGCTGGACGGCCATCTGCTTGTCGATCTTGCTCAATTGCTCTTTCAGGCGGCTGATACGGTTGCGGACAATACGGCGGTCGGTCTCGATCTCGCGTTCACCGGCTCCACCACGGGTTCCAGTTCCACCTCGCTGGCGTTCCAGGTGGGTCCACATACCGGCCAGACGTGGCAACAGGTATTGGCATTGAGCCAATTCAACCTGCGTTTTGGCATAAGCCGTAGTGGCCCGTTGGGCGAAAATCTCCAAAATCAGGCTGGTACGGTCATATATTTTACGCGAAAAAACTTTATCGAGGTTGCGAATTTGGGATGGGCTCAACTCATCATCGAAAATGACAAAGTCCACCTCATTCTCTTCGACATAGAGCGTGATTTCGGCCAACTTGCCTTCACCGACAAAGGTGCGTGAATTGGGATTGGCCAGCCGTTGGGTGAATCGCTTCAAAGTGCGCACACCCGCTGTCTCGGCCAAGAATTCCAATTCGTCGAGATACTCTTTGACCTGTGCTTCATCCTGCCGGTCATTCATAATGGCGACCAACACGGCGGTTTGGCAGTGGTCATTTGTGGTTGTGTTTTTGGTCTCTTGCATAAAGGCTCAAAAAAGGCGCTCTTTTCGAGCACCTGCAATCTAACTAAAACAGGCTTGTGGAATAGTTGTTTGCAGACTCCACCAACCCATCATTAAACAAAAATAGTAAAAATCGGGGAAATAAGGCTTGAAATTTTGGCAATTGGAAATTTTCCATATCTTTGTGTTGTGTCAAGGGGGATTAGCTCAGTTGGCTAGAGCGCTTGCATGGCATGCAAGAGGTCACCAGTTCGACCCTGGTATTCTCCACGGATGACAGCTTGTCAACAAGAGCAAGGGGGGATGCAGATCACATCCTCCTTTTTCTTTATTGACGCGCTTGCAATGTAGAGGATCGTACCGGAATTGATGCACTTTTGTTACATTTGTTCAGGGATGTTTACTTAAAATCTGAAAACCATGAAAGTCGATCTGTACACCAAAAGCGTTTTGACGGTCATCGCTGTTTGTCTGGTAATCCTGACACTGCAAACCCTGCAACTCGTTCCCAAAACCTATGCAGCGCCGGCGTCGGCAACAGCTGCGTTCAATAATGAGATACGGCCGAACTATGACGGTTCGATCAATGTCCGGGTGATTGAGATGGCGCCGGAGGTCAAGATCAGTACTCCGATGAGCGGCCTTCCGGTTCAGATCAAGGATATCGGAACGTACGACGAGTTGAAAGTCCAAGTGACCAACAGTTATATTAACACCAAATCTTATTAATTTTTCGGTAGATGGATAAAGAGTGGTTGTTCGGCAAAACGCTCTCCGAATTGACTGAAATAGTCACGGGATTGGGTATGCCCCGTTTTACGGCGACACAGATCGCTGCCTGGCTCTATAAAAAGGGGGTAACGGAGATTGATCAAATGACCAACCTTTCGCTAAAGAATCGGGAACGACTGGCTGAAACCTTTTGTGTAGGTGTGATTCCGGTCGCCGGTTGTCAGAAGTCGGTCGATGGAACCAAAAAATATCTTTTCCCGACGCTGAAAGGCCATTATATCGAATCCGCCTATATTCCCGATAAGGATCGGGCGACACTTTGTGTCTCCTCTCAATCGGGATGTCGAATGGGGTGTCGTTTTTGTATGACGGCACGACAAGGATTTTCACACAGTCTGACAGCAGGCGAAATTCTGAACCAGATTCGTACGATTCCCGAGAGTGACCGATTGACCAATGTCGTCTATATGGGGATGGGTGAGCCATTGGACAATTTGGAGCAGGTGCTGCGTTCGATCGAGATCTTGACGGCTCCATGGGGATACGGTTGGAGTCCGACTCGAATCACCTTGTCAACGGTTGGTGTGATTCCGGCGATGCGGGAGTTTTTGAACCGCTGTTCGGCACATTTGGCCGTGAGCCTGCACGATCCGATTCATAGTGAGCGTCTCGCAATGATGCCGGTCGAAGGCAAATATCCGATTGAAGAGGTGGTCGCTGAGCTGAAATGTCACGACTTTTCTCACCAGCGTCGGGTCAGTTTCGAATATATCGTTTTTGCAGGCGTGAACGATACCCCAGCGCATGTTGCCGCATTGTCCCGTTTGCTTGCAGGTTTAAAATGTCGGATCAACTTGATCCGATTCCATGCCATTCCTGATGCTCCGATGCAGGGCGCGGATGAGGCGAAGATGATCTGGCTGCGCGATGCGTTGACCCGTAAGGGAATCATTACGACGATCCGAGCATCGCGAGGCGAGGACATACAGGCGGCTTGTGGTCTGCTTTCGACCAAGGAGCGTGAGCGACAAGAAAAAGAGGTTCAATAAGTTTTAATGTCTTATTAACTATTGATTTAGTTTAGAATTCTGCGTTGTGGCTTTTTGATAAATTTGAGCCGCACAACAAAATTTCTACGAAAACAATATCTTAAATTTGTTCCAAACCAAAATGATCAGGTATGGAACGGTTGGATGTCTTTAATTACTCGGATATCTTTATAGCGAGTTTTTTCACCGATGATCGGGAGTGTCTCCATGAAAACCGGGAGCATACGCTGTTGTATTTATGTTCCGGAGAACTGGAAATAGAGGAACGGGGTAAAAAGACACTCGTTCATCCAGGTGATTGCGCCTTTATGCGTCGTGACAACTGGTTGTGGTTGCAGAAAAAGGCTGCAGAAGGAAAGCCGTATCGTTCCGTTGTTTTAAAATTTACGAGGGCTTTTCTTAGAGATTTCTATCAACGCCTGGATCGGCACAAAATTCCTTTTGACTCCAAACGTGAAAAGGTAAGTCTTCGTCTGTTGCCGAATAACAGACCCGATATTCGTTCCCTGTTCGAATCGATTATTCCCTATTTTGATGCGGCTGAAGGTCCCTCTGAAGAGGAGCTACGGGTGAAGATGATCGAAGGTGTCTATGTGCTGTTGAATACGGATCGCAGTCTTTACGCATCGTTGTTTGACTTCGTTGATCCGTGGAAGATCGACATTTTGGACTACTTGAATGAAAATTATATGTTGGATCTCTCCCTGTCAGAGATCGCAAGCTATACCGGACGCAGCCTGGCTACCTTTAAACGAGATTTTGCCAAGGTGAGTGACCTGACCCCGCAAAAATGGATCATCAGACGAAGACTCGAGGCTGCCCACGAACTAATCGTTTCCGGTAAAAGAAAAATATCGGAAATTTGCTTTGATGTCGGCTTCAAAAATCTCTCTCATTTTTCAAAACTGTATAAAGAGGCGTATGGTGTGGCTCCATCACGCTAAATTGGAGTCAGATGCAAAAATGAGCCTTACAGCAAAAAATACCTCCTCAAAGGTCTTTACTTTTGCCTAAAACCGCTTTGAATAAAAGTGTGTTCTGATGTTGAACCCCAAAACTGTGCGGTATGAAAGCAAAAGTAATTTTAAGTGTTTTATCGTTAATGTTACTATTCCCAATCATGGCAAAATCTCAAGTGAAAATTCAGCAAACTGCCGGAAGAGAAGCGCTCGGTGAGTTTGCGCCCGAATTTGCACGCCTGAATGATGATGTGCTGTTCGGTGAGGTGTGGAGCCGAAATCATCTGCTGTCGCTCCGTGACCGTTCAATAGTCACTGTGGTAGCTCTGATGTCGCAGGGCCTTGTCGATTCGTCATTCAAATATCATCTCGAATCGGCCAAAAAGAACGGTGTGACCAAAACGGAAATCGCCGAGATACTCACCCATGCAGCGTTCTATGCCGGATGGCCCAAAGCCTGGGCTGCTTTCCGAATGGCCAAAGAGGTTTGGACGGATACTGCCGATATGCAAGCGACCACTTCGCTCGAAGTGTATGCACAATCCATTCTCTTTCCGGTGGGGCAGCCGAATGATGCCTATGCCCAATATTTTGTAGGTCAAAGCTATTTAGCACCTGTAGTTACAGAGGGACTCTCTGTTTTCAATGTGACGTTTGAACCGGGTTGCCGCAATAACTGGCATATTCATCATGCAACAAAAGGTGGTGGCCAAACCCTGATTTGTGTCGGTGGTCGCGGGTATTATCAGGAATGGGGTAAAGAGCCTGTTGAACTGTTGCCAGGTGATTCGGTCTATATTCCGGCCGGAGTGAAACATTGGCATGGGGCTGCTCCCGGAAGTTGGTTCTCCCATTTGGCTATCGAAGTGCCGGGCGAAAAGACCAGCAATGAATGGCTTGAACCCGTCAACGATACGGAATATTCAAAACTGAAGTAACATGAACAAGATTGTTTGGATAATTATGGGACTTTTCTGTTTGGGTTGTTCGTCGAATGCGCAAAATCGTCCGACAGATCAATCTGCAAAAAACGATAAACGTATCCTGGTGGCCTATTTTTCATGCACCGGAACAACCGAAAAGGTGGCTGAGGCAATTGCTTCAGCGATCGATGGAGATCTTTATTGCATTACACCGGCAGAAGCCTATACTGCAGCCGATTTGAATTGGCACGATCGTCAAAGTCGTAGTTCCGTTGAGATGACGACCGAAACGGCACGTCCCGAATTGGCCGGAGAAGAGTTGAATGCCGATGTGTATGATGTGATCCTGTTGGGATATCCGATCTGGTGGGACCTGTGCCCCCGTCCGGTAAACTCTTTTATTGAGCAATATAAATTTGACGGCAAAACGGTAATTCCGTTTGCAACTTCTGGAGGTAGTTCGATTACTAATAGCGTCAAAACACTCCAAAAACTCTATCCTGCCATTAATTGGCAAACTGGTAAATTGTTGAATGGCGGTCCTAAACAAGCTGCCGATTGGGCAAAGCAAACAGTTGTCAAGTAATTTTATTGAGATTGAGCAGAATTCGCCGTATTGCTTGAGAGCTGGTTGTAGATTGGGGCTACACGTTGGGCGCTTTTTCAATGTTGTATGAATAAAGACCAGCGGTTGCCTCTCCATAGTCAATGAACGGATGAGAAACGATTATGAGCCTCGTAACAAAAAGGTTGCGAGGTTCTTTTTTTTGACCTGTTCTGTTGATAATAAAAAGAGACCGTAAGGGGATCGGTCTTTCTGTGTTGTGTAACAACGTCTGTAGTAATCACTTGACCGTCTTGAAACAAAACGGATGTTTTATGGTTGGCGGATTGCTGTATTTGCAAATGTGTAATGTGTCGGTTTTCAAGTGAATAAAATCTATTGAGCACATGGTGGGCAAATTGCTAAACGATAGGTGCTTGTGGTGATTCAAGAATAATAAATTTAAGGGATGGGCTGAACTGTAAGTGGTAAATTTTGTATATTTGATCAATAGCGTCTTAAAAATCAGTGGTTTGATTTAGGTAGTAGAGCTGCACGAACTGCGTTTCACCAAAATCTATTTGGTGCAGAGAAACACTAGTAAGTGAGTGTGTAGAAAAACTTTGAGGTGGGTTTGAAAATTCCCTAATATTCATGCACAGCAGCGATTGAGGCTGAGTCGATAGAGATGATTTATAAATAACAGGCAGATTCAGTGATGAGGTGTCGTTTCAGAAGGCGTTAAATTGATTGGGTGTGACTGAAAATCGTTTCCGAAAAATAACAGGTGCTTTGTTCTCCTTTTCCCGAAGGGAGAGTCGTCGGGTATTGCTATTGTTGCCGCTGTTGGTGGTGCTGTGCCTGCTGTTTGTACGAGTAGATCGCCCCCGTTTTGAGCAGAGTTTTACTCGTTACAGTGATCGTGTGCTCGACTCAATGCAAAATGTCCGCACTTCGTATAACAATGGAATAAATAAATATTTTTCGAAAAACGATGCCCCAAATGAAAAAGGAAGGACGAGTTTAGATCGGATGATAGCTGACTCATCCAATGATACTGAGGAAGCTTCCGGTGTGTCAGTTGCGGACGGTAAACAGTATAAATTGTTTCGATTTGATCCCAATACCGTGTCGTTGAAAGAGTTGGTTATGTTGGGGTTTTCACCCAAACAGGCGCAGGTAATTTTGAATTATCGACAGGCGGGTGCTGTGTTTCGGGTCAAAAGCGATTTTGCCCGCTGTTATACTGTTTCGTCGCAGAAGTATGCTGAACTCGAACCTTATATTGAAATTGGTGAACCATATCGCAAACCGGTACACGACAAATATCCTCAACCTGATTTGCCTCCCAGTGCAAAAGTAAACGGACTCAACAAGTCAAATGAGAGTAAGGGTGAGAATAATTTAACTCGCTCAAAGACTTTGGATGATACTGATCAGGAAAAGGTTAATGCGGAGCGGACACCTCAGCCGGTTTTAATCGAGTTAAATGGAGCCGATTCCGCTACATTAGTTGCGATCCGAGGAATTGGACCACTTACCGCAGGGCGGATCATTCGTTATCGGGAAGCACTGGGCGGCTTTGCCTCAGTAGAGCAATTGCAGGAGATTCAGGGGATGACAGAACGCAACTATTTGATGATCCGACAACAAATTTTCGTAGATAGTAGTAAAATTCAAAAAATTGATATTAACTTTGCGTCCCCAAAGCGGATGCAGGGTCATCCCTATTTGCCGCCGAAGGTGTTGAATAAAATTTTGAAGTACAGGCAATTGAAAGGAGGTTGGAGTAGCACTAAAGAGCTGATAGAACAACATATCTTACCTGCGGAACTGGCTGTGAAGCTCGATCCGTACTTTAGTTTTGGGTCAAATTAGCTGTACCCGAAAGCATTTACAACCGAATTTCAATTTACAAACAAGCAAAAAAACGTACGATCATGATTATCATGCCGATTAAAGAGGGTGAAAACATTGAAAGAGCCCTGAAAAAATTCAAACGTAAATACGAGAAAACTGGTGTTTTGAAAGAACTGCGTCGTCGCCAGTACTTCACTAAGCCTTCTGTTGTAAATCGTGTGAACAAATTGCACGCGATCTACGTTGAGAAGATGCAGCGCGAAGAGGAGTAGTCTTTGCTCCAGGGGAAGAGAATGTGCTTGTAATTCCCCTTTCTCTATGAGGTTCTTGCAATAGCATAACCTCCCTTTCAAATAAAAGTTTATCTTTGGGCTATGATCGAGGATTTCTTGACATACCTGAGCTCAGAGAAACGATATTCCGAACTGACGGTACGTGCCTATGGCGACGACATCCGTCAGTTCGTTCTTTTTTGTAACGGCCTTTCCGAAGCGGTAAAGGAGACAGCTGAACACGCTTCGACTCGGTGTGCCGTTCCATTTTGTCCGCGTCCGGCAGGTGGTGCGCAAGACCGTCAACCTCAACCAAAACCGTTTGTTGCAGCTGCCACAGAAGAGCAGGTACAGACGGTGCTGCGGACGTTCGACCCCTCGCTGGTGGATGGGAATGATCTGCGGGCATGGATCATGCATTTGACTGGTGAAGAACATCTCAGTGCCCGCAGTGTAAATCGCAAAATATCTTCGATCAAATCCTATTTTCGCTTTTTACGCAAGAAAGGTGTTATTCATAAAGATCCATTCCTGCGGATTACTGCCCTGAAGATGCCCCGCCGCTTGCCTTCGTTTGTCGAAGAGAGCCGCATGCAACAGATCTTAAACTCGATTGTACATCCGAGTGATGACTGGTTGGTGGAAAGGGATGCGCTGATCGTCTTGCTGTTTTATGCTACCGGTATTCGATTGGCGGAGTTGGTAGATATTCAAATCGATGATTTTTCCGATCACTTCTCGTTGTTGAAAGTACACGGCAAAGGCGATAAGGATCGCGTGGTGCCGGTGATCGAGGCCGTTTCTGCGAAAATTGTCCACTATTTGGAGCTTTGCAGGGGGCTTGAGATTTGTGAAAGTGGAATTAATTTCCTATTTTTATCTCAACGGGGAAGACGGATTAGCCGCAGCGAAGTGTACCGGGTTGTGCATACCATGTTGCGAGGTGCCGGCGTACAAGGCAAGAGTAGTCCTCACGTATTACGACATACGTTTGCGACCCATTTGCTGAACAGCGGTGCTGATATCCGGATGATCCAGGAGCTGTTGGGACATACATCGTTAGGGGCAACGCAAGTCTATACCCACAACAGTATTGAACAGCTCAAACAGGTGTATAATAAGGCCCATCCCAGGGCTGATAACATAAAAAAGTAAGGAGGACAAATTATGAACGTAAAAATTCAGTCCGTAAAGTTTGACGCTGACCAGAAACTCGTCGATTTCATCCAACACAAACTGTCGAAGATTGGTCGGTTTGCCGACAACATCCTTTCAGCTGATGTGACTCTTAAATTGGACAAAGATGACCAAGCCGGTAATAAAGTAGTGATAATTAAGTTGAACGTGGCAGGTGGCGAGTTATTGGCCGAACGTCGAAGTAAGAGTTTTGAAGAGTCAACGGATCTCTGCCTCGATGCAATCAAAAAACAGATCGAAAAATTCAAGGAAAAACGGAAATAGAGATTCAATCACTTACATAATCTGATGTTGCAAGCCGCTCTTCGGAGCGGCTTGTTTGTTGAAAAGTGTTATCTTTAATGCCGCAATACGCAATGCCTGCCGTGAAGATTTATGGAAGGGCTTGTGGGTAATGCTAACGCTACACGAGCTGAATGTTTCTTAAACGAATGGAGCGGCTGTAGTGGTCTGATCGGCAGAGATGTGTTGGTTGCTCTTTGGTTTCAGATGTTCGCCAGTTGGAGACGGAGTGGCGTGCAATGTTTGTGCCTGATAATAGAAGTATGAGCTGTCGGACAAACTATTGCTTGGGGTCCGCAAAAGAGTCATTGATACTGTGATGGTTATGTGATGGACTCAGCTTGCCGTTGTATCGTTGGATGTATGTCTCAAAATAAACCTAAGCATATTGCACTAACCTAAATATCAGTAAAAATGGGAAAATATAACCGGAGAAGTTTTCTGAAAAAGTTGGGCTGGGTTACAGCTGGAGCTGTGTCTGCCCCCTGTCTGCTGGATGAGGTGTTGGCCTCAACCGTCAATCTGAAGGCGGGGAGCGAAGAAGGTGTCTCTCCATCCGGAATGTCGAATGCAGTTGCTTTAGAGCGGATCGGATCGCAATATCGGGCTGTGTTGACCGATAACGGGCAGGCGTTACGAAATCCAGATATGGGCTGGACCATGCACTTTTATTCCAACAGTCTGGAAAATTACGGTTCAAAGTTGGAGCCGTCCGATACGTTGGAAGATTTCCCGGGATTGAATGGGGCCTATTTGCGATTGCCGTGGGCCTTGATTGAGCCGGAAGAGGGTCATTTCTTGTGGGAAAGCCTTGACACTCCTGCTCAGCGTTGGATTGATCAGGGATTGCAGGTCTCTTTCCGAATCTCGGCACTTGAGCCCTGGATGTACAAAGCAACGCCTCAATGGGTGTTCGACGCAGGGGCTAAAGGCTTCGATGCAGAAGGTTGGGTCTATGAACCCGATTATGATGATCCGATCTATTTGGAGAAGGTCGAGCATTTTGTGAAAGCGATGGCTGAACGTTATGACGGTAGCCCACATGTGGCCTTTGTCGATATCGGCCATATGGGGATGTGGGGTGAGGGACACTCCGTGGCTACAACACCGAAGCATGGTCACGAGTGGACTATCGAAACTCAAAAACGGATTATTGACATCTATTGCCGCTGCTTCAAGAAGACACAGTTATGTGTATCGGATGATTATGGCGGACCTTTCCTGCGGGCAGAACACTATCCGATCATAGAATATGCCTTCTCCAAAGGGGTGACCCTGCGAGATGACAGTATTTTGGTGTCGAAAGCCCCCGAACAGTGGTATCATGACGATATGGCACAACTTTTCTGGCCTACGATGCCGGTAATCCTCGAGCACGAACACTATGGATTGTCCAAAAAACGAGGGAATTGGGATTCAGAGCTGTTGGTGGAGTCGGTTGAAGCCTACCATGCCTCTTATATGTCAATCCACTGGTGGCCGCGGGAGGAGTTGGCCGAGTGTCGTGATGCAATCGATCGGATTAATCGTCGAATCGGCTATCGTCTGCAGATGCATCATGCGGTTTGGCCTTGCGAAGCAAAACTCAGTGAGCCATTCGTTATCGAATCGGAGTGGAGTAATGCAGGTGTTGCCCCCTGTTATAAAGGAGGATATCCCTGTTTTACCCTTAAGGACGCACGTGGCGGAATCGTATCGGTGATGGTTGACAATTCGTTCGATGTGGCGAAATTGTCGGTGGCTGAACCGGGACAGGCCCCAACACAAGCGCTGAAAACTCAGTGTATAGTTGCACCTCGTTTCGAGGTCAAAGGACAATTGTTCTCCCGAGCTTGCGCTCCAGGTACTTATGATCTGTTCGTTTCGATCGGCAGGGCTGATGGAACACCGCTCTATCGTCTGCCCTATGGTGCTGATGATGGTCATCGCCGCTATAAGATCGGCCAGATTACACTGGTAGAAGGATAGCATTATGGATTTGTAATCCCATGTATGCGGCAACATCAGAAACGAAGAATCTGTGGATGGTGTTATTCATGCCGATTGTTTATGAGTGATGGGATAACAAATCATATCTGAGATTTGACTGGTTGTGACTGATTGAATTAACCCGTATGACTGCGATAAAAGGGGAGAGTTTTGAAAAATTTTGCAAATCTCTCCCTTTTTTCTACCTTTGCACTGTCATCCGCAAGGGATGAAGTTATGTGGAAAGATTTGGCCGCTTGCAACCACTCGAAAAAATGCTAAAATGTAATTCTAGTATTTGGTTTTCTCCAACAGCTGAGTTTTTCCCGTTTTATTGATGTTGCCGCAGCGAATTTCGCAAGGCACTTTTGACAAAAGGTTGTGTTTGACCGCTGTGTCGTTGTGTGTATGTGTATTCTATACGGCAGTAAAACCTTTAAAAATGGGATATTTATTCACGTCTGAATCGGTGTCCGAAGGACACCCTGACAAAGTATCGGATCAGATTTCCGATGCGATTCTCGATGAATTTCTGCGTCATGACAGTCACTCCAAAGTGGCTTGCGAAACCCTCTGCACAACCGGTTTGGTAGTTGTGGCCGGAGAGGTGCGCTCTGAGGCGTACGTCGATGTGCAGGCGGTGGCCCGCCGTGTGATCGAGCGTATCGGTTACACCAAAAGCGATTACATGTTCGATGCCAACTCATGCGGTATCCTTTCAGCTATTCACGAACAGTCTCCCGATATTAATCAGGGAGTTGTGCGGGCTGAGGCTGACGAACAGGGCGCCGGAGACCAGGGTATCATGTTCGGTTATGCCTGCTCTGAAACCAAGGAGTACATGCCTGCTTCGCTGATTTTGGCGCAGGTGATTCTCAAAGAGCTGGCTGCCATTCGGCGCGAAGGTAAAGTGATGACCTACCTGCGTCCCGATTCGAAAAGTCAGGTAACCATCGAATATGGCGATGACAAACGTCCGCAAAGAGTACACACTATTGTGGTTTCAACTCAGCATGATGAGTTTATCAAAGCTGGAGCCAATCAAAGTGAGAAAGAGGCAGAAGAGGCTATGTGCGCTAAGATTCGTGAGGATGTGCGCAACATTCTGATTCCACGGACCAAGGCTCGTTTGGAGCGTGCAGGAGACCGTTTGGCTGACCTGATAGGTGACGATTACATTCTGCATGTCAATCCAACAGGTAAGTTTGTGATTGGTGGTCCTCACGGTGATACCGGTTTGACAGGCCGTAAAATAATTGTAGATACCTATGGTGGCCGCGGAGCACATGGTGGCGGCGCTTTCTCGGGTAAGGACAGTTCGAAGGTGGATCGAAGCGCAGCGTATGCAGCGCGTTACATTGCCAAGAATATGGTGGCGGCAGGTATTGCCGATGAGGTACTTGTTCAGCTCTCCTATGCGATCGGTATTGCTCGTCCGTTGAGCATTTATGTCAACACCTATGGCACAAATCACCTGTCGATTGAGGAGGGTGAGATTGCAGAACGGATTGGTAAATTGTTCGATTTGCGTCCCGCCAAGATCGTTGAGCGTTTCGGTTTACGCAATCCGATTTTTGAGGCCACTGCTTCGTACGGCCATTTCGGTGGACGCCCCTATACCAAAGAAGTTACGGTTTGGGAGCATGGTCATGAGATCCATCTCAAAGCGGAGTTCTTCGGATGGGAAAAACTTGATTCAGTTGACTTGTTGCGCAAAGAGTTTGGCTTGACCAAGTAAGATATTATCAGCGTTGTTATGAAAGCATTGCGGTACTCTTTGAGTATCGCAATGCTTTTTTATTGTGTGGGATCTTCCAAGCAACATTCTTTGAGGATAGATAAAGTTGTTCATTGGATATGCGGAGCAGCACTTATTCTTGAATGTTTCGGATTCTGTTTGTGTGTGATAGATAATTTCAATGTCTATTTTTTATGGAATGAATTTAAAATGCAAAAGGATCATAGCGGAGCTGCGTATTACTCTTTTCCCAGGGAATAGCATGATCGTTGCTTAGACTTTGGTTAGAGTGAAAATATGAGATAAATGGATACAGTTTGTTATGCGCAACTGTAGAAATGGTTTATAGTTTGTGCGCGCAAAAATCCGTATGATGCAAAATGGATGTAGAGCAGAGGTATAAAATCGTTTGAGGTGAAGTTTTAATAAATTATTTGTTGGTTTTTAATGTGTTGACATATTTCTATCGGGGAAATTCAATAGTAAAAATTGCTGTCGTAAATGGGAATTTGACAGGTCGAATACAATATCGTTCCGAAAGATGCCGTTTGTTAAAATGAAAAGGAAAATTTGGAAACGGATGAAACAAAAATGGTTTTTCATACGTTTTTATTAATAATGCCTAATAAAGGCCCAACCTTAATGTTTAACTAATATTGATACTGTGAGAAATTTCGACCCTTTTTGTTTTGAATTAAAAAGCTAACACAATTTTTTAATTATGAAAAAGGTCATATTATTTGCATCAGTAGTGGCAGCGGCCATGATCGCCGGAGGTGTTACCGCCTATACGGTCGGAGCCGTGAATGAAAAAAATTACACCCAAAATTATGCCACAGCTTTCGGTGAACAGGCCGGAAACCATTTTACGTCTTACCAAGCAGACAAATATCCTGATCTGACTTATGCAGCTGAGAATGCTGTCAAAGGTGTGGTCAATATCGAAGTGATCCAGGAGGTCAAGAGCCGTAGTAACAGCCGTTTCGGTGGTGGATTTGATCCCTTCTTTGAATTCTTCGGTATTCCACAAGGTTACGAACAACAGCAACAGCCCCGCCAGCAACGTAGTGGAGGTTCGGGTGTGATCATTAGTCCCGATGGTTATATCGTTACCAATAACCATGTCGTTGAAAAGGCTTCAGAGGTTAAAGTTACCCTGAACGATAAACGGTCCTTTACGGCTAAAGTGATCGGTACCGATCCATTGACGGACGTCGCTTTGATCAAAATCGATGCAACGGATCTGCCAAATATTCCGTTTGGAGAATCTGATTCATTGCGTTTGGGTGAATGGGTATTGGCTATCGGTAGCCCTTACGGTTTGCAAAGTACTGTAACTGCCGGTATCATCAGTGCCAAGGCACGTAATTTGGAGGTGATCCCAAGCCAGTTTGCCATTGAATCGTTCATCCAGACCGATGCTGCAGTCAATCCCGGTAACAGCGGTGGAGCTTTGGTCAATACCCGTGGCCAACTGGTGGGCATCAATACGGTGATCAAATCGCCTACCGGAAGTTTTGCAGGTTATTCATTTGCCGTACCAACCTCAATCGTTAAAAAAGTTGTAGTCGACCTGAAAGAATATGGTGTTGTACAGCGTGCTTTGCTGGGAGTAACCGTTCAGGAGATCAATGAAAACTTTATTGAACAAAGAGGTAAAGAGACCGGTATCACAGAAGCTGGTGGTGTTTATGTTGTGGATGTCGATCCCGCAGGTGCAGGCCACGCTGCAGGTGTGAAAGAAGGCGATGTAATTATTGAAATTCAAGGTGTTAAGGTTGATAATTCTTCGAAGTTGCTCGAGGAGATTGCCAAACATCGTCCGAACGATAAAGTGACCCTCAAAATAAAAAGAGGTTCTGATGTGAAACAAATTGAGGCCGTTTTGCGTAATAGTTCAGGTAATACTGGAATCGTTAAGAGTAATGTGGTTGCTGCAACCGATGCGTTGGGTGGCCGTTTCGCTGAGATTTCAGACCGTGCACGCAAAGAGCTGAAGATCGATGGCGGTGTGCAGGTGGTAGCCGTAAATGGTGATGGCATTTTGGCACAGGCCCGGATCCGTCCCGGTTACATCATTACCGCAATCAACGATCGTCCGATACGTTCACTTTCGGATCTGAATCGGATCACTTCGAAAATCGAATTTATCGAGGGTATCTATCCGGACGGCCGCGCAACCAGCTATTCGATCGTGGGTGAATAACCTGCTTCCCGTTCATGGGGAGAGGGTTTTCTCCCCATCGCAACGGAAAGAATTAACAGGTTAATCAACAAGATAGCATGAGACAGTTAAAAATCACCAAGTCGATTACCAACCGCGAAAGCGCTTCGCTGGACAAATACCTGCAGGAGATCGGTAAGGAAGACTTGATCACCGTCGAGGAAGAGGTTGATTTGGCCCAACGTATCAAAAAGGGGGACAAAGAGGCCCTCGAGAAGTTGACACGCGCAAATCTGCGTTTCGTCGTTTCGGTGGCAAAGCAGTACCAGAATCAGGGTTTGTCACTGCCGGACCTGATCAACGAGGGTAACCTCGGTTTGATCAAAGCCGCGGAAAAGTTCGATGAGACGAGGGGGTTCAAATTTATCTCCTACGCCGTATGGTGGATCCGCCAGTCAATTTTGCAGGCCTTGGCGGAGCAGAGCCGAATCGTTCGACTCCCGTTGAACCAGGTGGGTTCACTGAACAAAATCAACAAGGCATTTGCCCGCTTTGAGCAGGAGCACGAGCGTACTCCGTCTCCCGAAGAGCTGGCCAGTGAGTTGGATATTCCTAAAGAGAAAGTAACCGATACGTTGCGTGTATCTGGCCGTCATGTTTCGGTGGATGCTCCGTTTGCTGACGGTGAGGGCAACTCACTGCTCGATGTATTGGTCAATACCGACTCACCGATCGCTGACCGTGGGCTGATCAATGAATCGTTGAGTACAGAGGTCGAACGTGCATTGGCAACGTTGACCGATCGTGAACGTGATATCATCAAATACTTCTTCGGTATTGGTTGTTCGGAGATGACGCTTGAGGAGATCGGTGAGAAATTCGGCCTGACTCGTGAGCGTGTTCGTCAGATCAAAGAGAAGGCAATTCGTCGGTTGCGTCACAGCACCCGCAGCAAATTGCTGAAATCTTACTTGGGTTAACAAGGAATTGCCGAGTTTTCGGCAACGTTGAGCATAGAATCAGAGCCATCCGTAAAGGGTGGCTCTGATTTTTTATCTATTTCTATTGTTAGGCCTTCTTGGGAGAGCAAGAGGGGGTAGGCTTGTTTAAAAAGAGAGCAATGATGCAAAAGAAATTCGCAAGTAATGTATCGCAAATCGAGATTAGAGTTGAGAATAGCGGTTGCCAATTGAGCAGGGCCCAATGTGATCACTGTATTACTTGCATGAACAGTGATTTGATTATGGTCTTGTGATATTATTGATTGAGCGGAAGGTCGTGATTAAAGAACAATTAAGAGCGTGGTGTAGAAAAAAATCCGATCTGCATCAATGCAATAATATAGTAACGCCTGTTTTTATTCTTTAATGGGCGTGCCGGTGAGGCGGGCGATGCCTTCGGCTACACGCTGCATCAACCATTTGGGTGTTGAGGTGGCGCCGCAAATTCCGACGGAATTGCACCCTGTAAACCAATCAGATTGCAATTCGTTTTCGTCCTCGATATTATAAGTGTGTGGATTGTTGGCCAAACAGGTTTGGTATAGCACTTTGCCGTTGGAGCTCTTTTTGCCGCAGACGAAAATCACCACATCAAATCGTTTGACAAATTCTTGCAGGTGCGGGTTACGGTTTGAAACCTGCCGGCAAATGGTGTCGTGGACGGTGACGGTGGCTGGATCGGCAGCGCGCTGCATAATCTCCTCCTTGATCCGATTGAACAGTTCGAGGCTTTGAGTGGTTTGCGATAGCAGATAGATCGGACGCGAGAAATCGATTGCATCGAGATCTTCAATATGCTCTACAACTAGGGCGTCTCCGCTTACCTGTCCGGTCAGCCCCACCACTTCGGCATGTCCTCGTTTACCGAGAATAACCACTTGGCCGTTGCACTCTGCCATTTTGCGGTGAGCCTCAATAACTACCTTTTGCAGATGGGCAACCACAGGGCAGGTCGCATCAATGATCTTCAATTGATATTTTCGTGCTTCATCGTAAGTGGTCGGGGGCTCGCCATGTGCCCGAATCAAGACTGTACGTCCCTCCAGCTGCGGAAAATCAGCGTGTGAGACCGTCTCGAGACCCAACGATTCAAGCCGTTGCATTTCGACACGATTGTGCACAATGTCTCCGAGCGAATAGACTTTTTCTCCGCTGGATAGTGACTCTTCCGCTTTGGTAATGGCTTTCACAACGCCAAAACAAAATCCCGATTTATCGTCAATCTCAATGTGCATGGTGTGAGGTATTTCGGTATGGTTAAACAAGAATCGATGTCGTGGATACCCTGCCGTATGCGTTTATTCCTTAATCTTGCGGCTATTGTCGAAATAGGAATAAAACGTTCCTGTTGATGACTGTTTAGTGGGTAAGTCTGTCGATTTGTTGCAATGCCCAATCGATCTCCTGTTCAATGGACATGTGGCTATTGTCGAGTACGATGGCATCTTCGGCCTGACGCAACGGACTAATGGCGCGTGTCTGATCGGCATGGTCGCGTTCTCGCAAATTCTGCATCACCTCTTCGAGGGTAATTTGTGTTCCTTTGGCTGCCAATTCAGCGTGACGGCGTTCGGCACGGATCCTGGGATCTGCGGTCATGAAAATCTTCAGTTCGGCATTCGGGAAAACAACAGTGCCGATGTCTCGGCCATCCATGACGATCCCCTTCTGTTTCCCCATCTGTTGTTGTAGATTGACCAACTGTTCGCGAACCGCTCCAATGCTGCTTATTCGACTAACGTTATTGCTTACTTCAACGCTGCGGATCTGCTCCTCGACATTCTCTCCATTCAGGTAAATGTCGCTTGCTCCACGTTGTGGATTGAAACGGAATGTAATATCGGTTTGAGCAAGGAGGTCGATGAGCTTTTGTTCGTCGATATGATCGGGGTGAATGGCACCGTGGCGAAGTCCTTGCAACGTAACGGCACGGTACATGGCTCCGGTGTCGATGAAGATATATCCGATACGGGCCGCAACCTCACGGGCAAAAGTGCTCTTGCCGCAGGAGGAGAAGCCGTCAACAGCAATAATGATCTTTTTAGGGTTGAGGGACGATTCCATGAACGGGAACTTGAATGTGAATAAATATTGATAAAATAGCTACTGCACCCAATACGACAATGACAGCTCCCGTTAAACGATTGATCCAAAGTAGGTGGCGTGGACGGAATCGTTTGCGTAACAGATTGACGCAGAAGGTCAGTGTAAACCACCATAACGATGCCCCGCTCAATACGCCGAGAATCATGACCATCCCATCAAAGAATCCGATCCCGTCGTAACTGATGCCCCATGCAGCAAAGAGTGCAACAAAGATTAAAATGAATGCGGGATTGGTCAGGGTGATGAAAAATACAGACAGGTAGTCACTCCATAAACTTCCTTTCCCAGCCCGATTGCGGCGAATCTGTACGGCCGGATTTTTCAGGAAGATAGTCATGCCGACAATGATGACAGAAATGCCACCCAGAGCCTTTAGTATGGCGATGTAGTTTTCAATGAAGGACATCACTACGGTGAGGGAGAAAAGCGCAATCGTGGCAAAAATTGAGTCAGCTGTTGCAGCTCCTAATCCTGAAACAAATCCAGAACGGTGGTTTTTACTCAGGGTGCGCTGAATACACATGACACCGATGGGACCCAGTGGTATCGATGCGATCAGTCCGATAACAAAACCTTTCAACAGTGCTATAAACTCCATATCGCAGTAAGAGAGTGGTATGGGAGTGCTCTTCACCCCGTAATGAGGTACAAAAATAGTAAATATAATCTATCTTTGCACGAAATCGCTTTGAGAGATGTCCAAACGAATCCTATATATCCTATATGCGTTGAGTAGTGCCGTTTTGTTGGCATTGCCGTGGTTGGGAGCTCCTGCCATAACCTTATTGGTGGCTTTTGTGCCGTTGTTGATGTTGCAACAACGGTTAGCTGATGAGGCTACTCTCTCGCACGATGCATCGGTTGCGGGCACAGATCAATCGGCCAAGAAACATGGCCGGTCTCATGCTGGTAAAACGGCGAAATCTATTCAAAATAGTGAGCCCCTTTCGGCACAGCGTAAGGGTAGTGTGAAAGCCGGGAAAAGTTCGGGTAAAAACAGCAAAGCAAAAGTCCGTGCGATTGATCGTTTTGGCAAAACCGTTAAAAAACACCGAGTACGGACACCTCGATTATGGCCCTATCTGGTGTTGACATTTGCCATTTGGTGGTTGTTGACCACTTGGTGGGTGGCCAATGCCGCTGTGGTAGGAGTGGTCGCTGCTACCGTGGTCGGAACATTCCTCAATGTCGCCGCTTTCATGATCTATCATGCTGTGTGGCGGCGTGCTCCACGTGCCTTGGCCTATACACTCTTCATAGTCGCTTGGATCGCGTATGAATATCTGTACATCGGTGGGGAAATCTCCTTCCCGTGGCTTGTGCTCGGTAATGGTTTTGCTCACGATGTCAAATTGATACAATGGTACGAATATACCGGAGTGTTGGGAGGTTCGTTATGGGTGTTGCTTTGTAACCTGTTGATTTATGAGGCCTGGAAACGGCGTCGGCAATGGCGCAGCTGGATTGCTCCCGCTGTGGCAGTGGTTGTGCCGATGGTGGTGTCGTTGGTCATCTATTACAGCTACGAAGAACCGAAACAGATCGCAACAGTGGAGGTGGTACAGCCCAATTTCGATCCCTATACTGAAAAGTTTGTGACCAATGAGCAGGAGCAGACCAACGTCATGTTGTCGCTGATGGCTGAAGCCCCTGCCGGAGTCGATCTGATTGCCCTGCCCGAAACGGCTTTCGGTTCAATCAGCGATTTGTGGGAGTCGATGATTCCGCTTTCATCGCAGGTGCGGGCAGTACGGACTTTGTTGGCAGAAAAGTATCCCAAGGCAACAGCTGTTTGCGGAGCCTCGACTTTCAAACAGTATCCCGATGCTGCCCGAGCAACCTACACGGCCCGTAGCAATGGTATGCTGTGGTATGATATTTTTAACAGTGCATTGTCGATCGACAGCAGTCGTAATGTGGGAATTCATCATAAGGCCAAATTGGTGATCGGAGTCGAGATGATGCCCTACTATCGGTGGATCAAAAAGTTCGATTGGCTGATGACCGACTTGGGCGGAATTGCCGGACAGATTGGAGTTGGCGATGTACGCCAGGTTTTCACAACTCCGAGAGGAATTCGATATGGAGCGGCAATCTGCTATGAATCGGTTTATGGAGAATATTTTACAGAGTTTGTCCGCAACGGGGCACAACTGATGTGCATCATTACCAACGACGGATGGTGGGGAGATACGCCCGGTTATCATCAACATTTTTCGTATGCCCGGCTGCGTGCCATTGAGACGCGCCGCAGTATTGCCCGAAGTGCAAACACCGGCATCTCTGGCTTTATCAATGCCCGGGGTGATGTCGGACAGACATTGGGTTGGGATCAGCGTGGAACTTTGACGGCTCAAATCGGTTTACATGATGAACTTACTTTTTATACCCGATATGGTGATCTGATCGGTCGGATCAGTTGGTATGTGTTTGCGTTGTCGCTGCTCTATTTCATGGCCTATCGCGTGCGTAAACGAAACCATCTGAATGACTGATTGTAGTTTGAGAACAAATACGAAAGCCGAACTTCAACTCCGAATGAGGAGATGGTAACGTATTAGTCTTTGAACGGAATCCTGTGATCGGAAGGGGCGCTTTGGAGAACGCCTGTTTGGTGTTTGTGCATAACAGACCAACTTCCGTAAAAGAAAGTGTAACGAAATGACTTATACTGAAACTCTTGATTTTCTATATCATTCACTCCCTGTTTTTCAACATATTGGTGGGAGTGCCTATAAACCCGGATTCGACAATATCGTAGCTCTCGAACAGGAACTCGGCGAACCGCATCGCCGTTTCCGGAGCGTGCATGTTGCAGGAACCAATGGCAAAGGTTCGGTGTCGCATATGTTGGCTGCCGTGCTGCAGGCGGCCGGTTATCGGACCGGCCTCTTTACATCGCCTCATCTGAAAGATTTTCGGGAACGAATCAAAGTCAACGGTCAGATGATCTCCGAAGAGGAGGTGGTCAATTTTGTCGAGCAGTATCGTGAGGCGATAGATCGGATTCAACCCTCCTTTTTTGAAATTACTACAGCGATAGCTTTCGACTATTTTGCGCGAGAGCAGGTCGATGTTGCGGTCATAGAGGTGGGCATGGGTGGCCGACTCGATTCGACCAATGTGATTCGTCCGTTGGCTAGCGTAATTACCAACATCAGCTGGGATCATGCTCAATTCCTCGGTGATACACTGGAAAAAATTGCCGGTGAAAAGGCGGGTATTATCAAAGAGATGACTCCTGTTGTGATTGGAGAGAGTCAAATTGAGAGTCAATTGACCTTTATCACCCGAGCCAAAGAGTGCAGTGCTCCAATTCTGTTTGCGGATCAACTTTATCGAGTTGTGGATCGGCAGTATGTGGGGGTAAATCAACAACAATTTACGATTGAAAGCCGACTCGATGGAGAGACGTTTGCATTGACGGTGGATCTTTTGGGTGATTATCAACGTAAAAATATTTTGACGGTTCTGACCACACTCGATGTCTTGAATGGGTCGGGAGGATTGACCTTGCCGCGAGAAGCGGTCGTAGAAGGGTTGGCTTCGGCAACGGCAACGACAGGCTTGTCGGGGCGCTGGCAGGTGGTGAACAAAGCGCCGTTAACGGTATGTGATACCGGGCACAATGAGGGAGGATTGCGGGAAATTGTAGCGCAGATCGCCCGTCAACACTATCGAAAACTCTATATGGTTTTGGGTTTTGTGGCGGATAAAGATCTGGATAAAGTATTGCCGCTATTGCCTAAAGAAGCGCATTATCTCTTTACACGAGCAGGAATTGAGCGGGCCCTGGACGAAAAGCTCTTGGCTGAACGTGCCGCTGCTTATGGCTTGTTGGGTGAAACGCTCCCTAATGTAACAGCAGCTGTAAAACGAGCACGAGAATTGGCATCACCAGAGGATATGATCTATATTGGTGGCAGCACGTTTATCGTGGCAGAGTTTTTATAGCTCCCAGTTTTTATTGAGAGGGTCAACAGTAGGTGTTTTCAAAAGAGGAACCGTTTTATGGCCTTGGCTAAAGTGTTCATAGCGGACATTATTGGAGATGTCCCGTGAAATGGGATCGGAAGAAGGAATTCTGATGTTGGGTCTCAGTAGATCAGGCTATATCGGCTGGGATAGAGGAAAAGATGGTTGGAAATGTGTGAAATTGCAGTTCATGCTGAAATTTTTCTAACTTTGTCAGAATAATGTGAAAGTTATTGTTTTGCGTCTTTGGAAATACAGTGCACAAAACAATGTGGGAAATTGTAAACACTGATATACATTACATTATATTTCATTCGATGGATTTTGTAGAAGAACTCAAGTGGAGGGGCATGCTGCATGATATCATGCCCGGAACCGAAGAGCAACTCGCCAAAGAGATGACGACCGCCTATGTGGGCATTGACCCCACTGCCGATTCTTTGCATATCGGCCACCTGGTCAGCATCATGATTCTTAAACATTTTCAGCGTTGTGGCCACAAACCGATCTTTTTGGTCGGTGGTGCAACCGGTATGATCGGTGACCCGTCAGGCAAGTCACTCGAACGCAATCTTCTCGACGAAGAGACCCTGCGTCATAACCAGGAGGCTATCAAACGTCAGTTGAGCCACCTTGTCGATTTCGAATCGGATGCACCCAATGCAGCCGAACTGGTCAACAACTACGATTGGATGAAAAATTACTCGTTCCTCGAGTTTATCCGCGAGATCGGCAAATGTATTACTGTCAATTATATGATGGCGAAAGACTCCGTCAAAAAACGCTTCAATGGCGAAGGTGACGGTATGTCGTTTACCGAATTTACCTATCAGTTGGTTCAGGGAACCGACTTCCTGCATCTCTATCAGCACAAAAACTGTAAATTGCAGATGGGTGGTTCGGATCAGTGGGGAAATATTACCACTGGTACTGAATTGATCCGTCGTAAACTGGGTGGAGAGGCTTATGGTCTGACCTGTACGCTGATCAAAAAGGCTGACGGTACCAAATTCGGCAAAACTGAATCTGGAAACGTTTGGCTCGATCCACGTTATACCTCGCCCTATAAATTCTATCAGTTCTGGTTGAATGTCAGCGATGAAGATGCAGAACGTTACATCAAGATCTTCACGATGCTCGATAAAGAGACGATCGAAGCGTTGATCGCAGCTCACCGCGAGGCTCCACATCTGCGTGAATTGCAGAAACGTCTGGCAAAAGAGGTTACCTGCATGATTCACTCTGAAGAGGAGTACAACAAGGCCGTTGAGGCGTCAAGCATTCTGTTCGGTAATGCTACGGCAGAGGCTTTACGCCATCTCGATGAACAGACCTTCCTGCAGGTGTTTGAGGGTGTGCCGCAGTTCGAAGTACCTGCTTCGGTTCTCGAAGAGGGTATTGGATTTATCCAGCTTTGCACGGAACAGGCGGCTATCTTCCCGTCAAAAGGTGAGGCCCGCAAGTTGATTCAGGGTGGTGGTCTTTCACTCAACAAAGAGAAGATCACGGCTGTCGATGCCACAGTAACCAAACAAGATCTGATCTCGGGTAAATACCTGTTGGTTCAGAAAGGCAAGAAGAACTACTTCTTGATTATTGTAAAATAGTTTGTTTTCGAGGCTGTCAGTTGGCAGCCTCGAAAACTGTTTTACACTCACGATCTCGTGCAGAATCATTGTATCTTTCGTGTGGTACGTTAAAATCGTATTTATTACGGATATTAAATGTCAGCTATATTGTTGATGATTCTGCGTTGCAGATATAAATTGCATGGGCTGTCGCATACGTAAGACGTTTGTCTATCATGCGGTCTGAACAATATATGCCGACTTGACGATTGTTCTTCCCTTTGTGTGTAGAGGGATCGGACATCAAGTAGTGTTTCAAGTCCGGATCATGAAGAGTACAATGATCCTATCTGCATAATAATTGCTTAGCGGCTGTTTTGCTGATATATCTATGGTCATAGGAAGGGTGTGATTCCCTTTGCCGAAACAGAGGATTGTGAAATCAGCGTGTGATGGATCTGCCCAACCGAAATGCTTAACATATCATAAACATAGTACGTCATGACTCTTATTAAACCTGTCGGCTACCGCAATCTGCTCGGTAGTACTGAAAATACCGAAAAAGCAATTAAACATGTCAAGGACATGTTTCAGGAGAACCTGGCTGCTCAGTTGGTGCTGTTGCGTGTGACAGCTCCGATGGTGGTGCTGACCGGTACCGGTATCAATGACGATCTGAATAGTGTGGAACGTCCGGTCTCTTTCCCCATTCGGGCGATGGGGGACCAACGGGCCGAAGTGGTTCATTCGTTGGCCAAGTGGAAACGGCTCAAACTTGGCGAAATGGGAGTGAAACCCGGTCGGGGAATCTATACCGATATGAATGCCTTGCGTCCTGATGAAGACCTGGACAACCTCCATTCATTGTATGTTGATCAGTGGGACTGGGAGCGGGTCATTACGGCTGAAGACCGCAATGTGGCTTTCTTGAAAAAGATGGTCAATCGTATTTATGAAGCCATTAAGGTGACCGAAAATAAACTTTATGTAGAGTTTCCGCAGATTGTACCGTTCCTCCCCGAAGAGATACACTTTATTCATGCTCAACAGCTGTTGGATTTGTATCCTAATCTTTCGCCCAAAGAACGCGAGAATGAGATTGTTAAAAAGTATGGTGCCGTATTCGTAATCGGTATTGGAGGAGAGCTCTCTAATGGAGAGGTGCATGATGGACGTGCCGCCGATTATGATGACTGGAGTACTCCAAACGAGGAGGGATATAAGGGCCTGAATGGAGATCTTCTGTTGTGGAATCCGGTGTTGGGTAGTGCATTTGAGGTCTCAAGCATGGGTATTCGTGTGGATGAGAAGGCACTGCGCCATCAGTTGGCTTTGCGAGGACAGGAATACAAGAGCGAACTGTACTTCCACCGAAAGTTGTTGGCTGGCGAGTTGCCATTGACGATTGGTGGTGGTATCGGACAATCTCGTTTGTGTATGTACTTGCTGCGTAAAGCTCATATCGGTGAGATTCAGAGTAGTATTTGGCCCGAATCGATGCGCGAGGAGTGTCATGCAGCCGGAATAGAATTGGTGTAGTTTACAAAGTGCCAAAGAAGCCTATTGTACACTTATGTAGATGGGTTAAGGCTGATTGATGTAGCGTTCGATGTCCCCGACTGAAATTTGTTCTGGATTGTGCTGAAACGGTTTTAGATTATTTCAGGAAAACAGACGGATGCTAAATGTGGAAGAGGCGTTGGTTATGCTTTAGTTTGGGATAGAATATTCCTTGTATAGTGTGCAGAATATAAACGACAGAGGCGAACATTGTGTTCGCCTCTGTCGTTTTGTTTGTCGTCTTAACTCGATGTACAATAGATGAAATAAATGGAGTTGTGCAGTTTCGGTTTGCACGATCTGCCATTGCAATATTTGTGTCGGTAAGAGCGATTTGTGTGTTACACTTCCGCGTGCTATTCCTCCTCGTAATCGGAGTAAGCCAATGTGTCCATCAAAGAGTCAATCTCTCGACGTTCACGTTTGGTCGGTCGGCCCATGCCTCGATCCCGCTGCACAAAAATGGTCTCTCGCGGCACATTCAACTTGCTTAACTCCTCAGCAGGAGTGATATCTTCCATGTAATCCGGAACATTTTTGGCCCCTTGACGACTGGAAACCAGTGCCAGCACCCGATAGGTGTACGTGACAATCGTTTTGCGTACAGTCACAGTATCTCCCGGTTTCACCTCTCGGGACGGCTTCGTATAGCTGCCGTTGATGGTGACCCGATTCGTGCGACATGCTTCGGCGGCATCGCTACGTGTTTTGAACACTCGCACCGCCCAAAGCCATTTATCTATTCTGACAGATTCATCCATCTTGTTGCCAATATACTGGTGAGTCAATTTTTGTTTACAGTTTCCAATCTGTTATGCGGAAAGAGAAATGTTTGTTGATCTTCTTGATGTGAGGTTTGTTGTTGTCCCGCAGAAGTTGTGCTGTGGAGGACTGTCAAATCAATCAAGCATTGTTGAATTGATTCATCGTGCGTTCAAGCCCGATGGTGCCAAAAGCTTTGATCGCTTCAGCTGCTACTTGAGTCCGCTCCGGAAGAGCTGCTGCCTCTTCATCGGTCCATTGTCCCAAAACATAGTCAATCTGCATCCCTTTGGGGAAGTTGCCTCCGATTCCGAATCGCAAACGGGCATAAGCCGTCGTGCCGATCATCTCGGCTATGTTTTTGAGACCGTTGTGCCCTCCATCACTGCCCTTGGCACGAATCCGTATCGTCCCGAACGGCAAAGCGATGTCGTCCACAATGACAAAAACATTCTCCAGCGGGATCTTCTCAGCCTGCATCCAATAGCTGACTGCCTTCCCACTCAGATTCATGTAGGTGGAAGGCTTCAGCAAAATAAAGGTGCGTCCCTTGAATTTCATCTCGGCGACAGAACCGTATCGCTGCGAGCTAAAAACAGTATTGGACGCCTCTGCTAAAGCGTCCAATACCTTGAATCCTATATTGTGACGGGTCGCAGCGTATTCAGCACCGATGTTCCCCAGTCCAACAATCAGATATTTCATTGATTGTTTCGTTTTGTTGAAAATTTCTACCCAGTGCATTTAGTCACCGGCAGATTTGACAACCTTCCTGATTATTTGGTTGCTGCAGCAGCTGCACCTCTTGCGGCACGAGTCATCTTGACTGCGCAAACAGCAGTAGTGGCAGGAGTTAACAGAGTGATGTTGTCGTATTTCAAATCACCAACGAAAATGCTCTTGCCCAAACCGAGGGTAGTTACATCTACTACCAGTTCGTCAGGCAGATTCTCCATGGTTGCGCTGATGCGGAGTTTACGTTTGCTGAGGATCAGTTTACCACCCTGTTTTACACCTTCTGAAGAACCGCTCAGGCGTACAGGAACGTCGATAGCGATCGGTTTGCCAGGAATTACATGGTAGAAATCGATGTGCAGTATGGTATCGTTTACTGGATGGTACTGTACTTCACGCATTACACCAACCTCTTTCTGACCGTCGATGTCGAACTCAACCAAGTATGACTGCGGAGTGTAGATCAGAGGTTTGAGTGAGCGTGCATCTACTGAAAAGTGGATCGTTTCGCCACGACCGTAGATGGTGCAAGGTACCAGCCCCTCTTTGCGAATAAGCTTGCTCTCTTTTTTTCCGAAAGCGTTACGTTTTACGCCGGAAATTTTAATAGTCTCCATAATTGTTTGATTGTTAAAGTTTGTAATGCGGCTCTACTCAGAAACGGGACAAGAGAATGAACCCGCCTCCCCATCAGGCCGTTTTCGGAGGGCAAAGATAGGACGAATAACCGAAAAATGAAAAAATTACGGGAAATTTTCAGCCCGCTATTTTGCAATTTGTCAATTTTAGTTACCTTTGCACCACTTTCCTCGCAAGGAAAGAAGGTTCTTACTAAACTTCATCAAATTTAAATAATTTTATTAATTTGTTTGGAGATTAGATATTGGTGCCTTATCTTTGCACACGAAGTTTTAGGTTCATTTAGGTTAGTAGTTAGTTTTAGGTTAGTAGAAGGAAGGCATACAGCTCTGGGGTGATCCCGACTGATTGTCTTTCCTTTGAAATTTAAACTTTGAACCTCAATCTCGGCTGCACACAGATATTTAAGCCCAGATGGTGAAATTGGTAGACACGCTACTTTGAGGGGGTAGTGCCGGTTTACGGCGTGCAAGTTCGAGTCTTGTTCTGGGCACCAATCGCGGTAAATACGCAAAGGCTTGAAGCCAATTTTTTGTTCTGAATATTTTGTTGAAAAATAAGCCCAGGTGGCGGAATAGGTAGACGCGCACGTTTCAGGTGCGTGTGCCGCAAGGCGTGCAGGTTCGATTCCTGTCCTGGGCACTCAAAACCCCGTTGAACGTAAGTTCAGCGGGGTTTTTTAGTTTTCAGGCTATAAGAGCCTTTTACTGGCCTATTTTCAGAGATTGACTACCCAGATTAAAAGTGTATAATGCGGGGCATGGGCCTATTTAGCAATAGGTTTCATGGATTCCGTAGTGGGATCGGGTAAATCGCGGAGAATCTTTAGCGACTGAAGGGCCAACGGAAAGCCAATGTAAGGCAGGCATTGAATCACAGCAGCTGTTAATTGTTCACGACTATTCCCAATCTTCAGATTACCCAATGCGTGAGCCTGGAGTTGAGGAGCTGCCCCAATTGTGGTTAGAATGCAGTAGATTAGGAGTTCTCGTTGTTGTATATTCAAACCGGTCCGGGTATATAGGTCTCCGAAACAGTATTCGGTGAGAAACCGGGCAACAGCATCACCCATTCCAGCGGGCAGCGGGGCCATGGCTTGGGCAATTTCATCCCCATAGATGGGGTATTGGATTGCTTTGCCACGTTCAAAACGCTCCTCTTCAGTAATGCTGCCTTGTTTGTCGAGAGGTAAAGTAATCCCTTGCTCTGTAAAAACTTCATTGATTGTTGCTACCGCATTGAGCGTTTTTGGAAAACCAATAAACGGTGCACACTGATACACGGCTTCGCGTAATTCGATCGGAGTGACTCCGACGTTGAGTGCTGCTCCGGTGTGCGCTTTGAGTTGTGGCATGGTTTGCATGACGGTCAAGACCGTGCAGGTAATCAACTCTCGACTTTTGTGATCGAGAGTCCCAGTGGCGAAAATGTCGCCGAAAATAAACTTTTGCAAAATATCCATCAACTCCGGATCACTCCCCTCTCCGGTGAGGGCCTCGCCTTGAAAAAGGTGTCGGTAATTCTCTTTGCAGCGGCTAATTCTGTCCATTTCGTTTTGTGTGTTGGGCTCTGCCGGATGTTGTGCGTATAGGGATCCTGTGGTGAAGAGCAGAACCATAAATAATAATATAGACTTCATCGGTTGTAATAATAAAGTTTAGTTTGAAAATTGTTAATCAGTCAGATGTCGATCTGTTTTGTGGCCTATTCAGCTGCCGCAGGATTGAAGATTAGCCTCCTTCCTATAGGAGTCATGTCCGTCTCCAGTCTTGTTAATACTCGGCCTTTTGTGTAGGACTCGTTGGGGTGATTATACATTATTGAGAGTGCAGATTAAGCCGTTGGCGGTCTTATTGTCGTAGTTGTGTGGCGGGAAAATCCCCTTATATTGGAGGTAAATCTCGATTGCTGTAGTGCTGTGTAAGAATGTGGATTCTTGTTTTGAGGTTGGTCTTATTCGCCTAATGATTCTTTACACGCAGGGGCGATCGGATAGGAGGGTGGAATGTGCGATTGGTACAGGGAAGTCGTCCAAACCTATTCCGAAACGTATGGTTTGAAAGTTGATCCTCATATGGACCTTATTGTTGCAAATCTGCTCTGTGGTGAGCTCCGATACGTTCCTGGAATCTCTCCTTCGTCTGTCCCAATGGGCCTAAATAGGCCCATTGGGACAATTGTTCAATTATTGCCTGATTCCGACGTTTTGCATGTGAAAGTTTGTTGCCTCTGACTTATGCCTTGTGTGTCGATTGGATGGCTGGAGGCGGACTATTACCCGCTTCAGCCGACAGCTCTGTGCTGGACAGAATAGGTCTCAAACCAGGATACGTATAGGATGAGTTATGGGCCACTTTAGTATATATCCTCAAATGTCGCAATGAAGCGTTTGTAAAAGTATCAAAAATCAGTGTCAAAGGTTTTTATGCTCCGCGGGTGAGACGTAGCCGGAACTCTTTTGGAGTGCATCCCTCCATTCGTTTGAAGAAACGGACAAAATGTTGTGGATATTGAAACCCCAAGGATTCAGCAACCTGTTTGATGTTTTTATCCGGATCCATCATCTGTTCTTTGGCTCTGCTCAGCATCTTTAAATGGATGTATTCCTGTGCAGTTTTGCCGGTCTGTTGTTTTACCAGGTCGCCGAAGTAGTTCGGAGATAAACAAATTTTGTCAGCGAAGAAACGTACTGTCGGAATCCCTTCGATCAACGCCTGGTCTGAATCAAGGTAGTCGTCGAGTAGATGTTCGAAACGGGCCAATGTGTTGTGATTCAGATGCTCACGGGTAATAAATTGCCGTTCATAAAAACGCATGCAATAATTGAGCAGTACCTCAATATTAGAAACGATCAGCGATTTGGAAAAACGGTCGATAGGATGTTGTAACTCCAACTCGATTTTGTTCATATAGTCCTCGATAATAGCCTGCTCTTGTTGTGAAAGATGCAATGCCTCATTGGACGTATAGGAGAAAAACGAATATTGCTTGATCTTTTGTGCCAAAGGGGTGCGGTACAGAAATTCCGGATGAAAAAGCAAGCCGATTGCTTTGGGTGTTGAGCTGTTTTCAACAGGTTCAATCTCTACCGACTGACCTGGTGCAAAACTGACGACCGTGTCGTCGTCATAATCGTATATGGTTTTGCCATAATTGATTTTACAACCGTGTGTCTGTTTTAGGAACAGGGCATAGAATCCAAAAACCATTCGATGGGGTTGCTGTTTCTCGTTACCGTCAAAATGGACGATGCCCACTAAAGGATGGCGTGTCTCAATGCCGAAAAAACGGTTGTATTGGTCGATGGTATCTGCCTGGATGAACTCCATGATTATTGCTTATTTTGTTTTCAACAAAGAAACATATTTCCGGATGATTATAAAAATTTGACAAGCGGAAAAAGGGATTGGGGTAAGTTTATCCGTAATGTGGGTAGGTCGCTGACAATCAAAATGCTGTCTGATGGCGTAAAACCGTAATCGGGGTATTTCCATCTGCAAATGGGGTACTGCTCGGCAACAGAAGATGCTCTATTTTAGCAATCAGATTGAGGAACTCTTTTGTGATGGTCGATACGGTAGTTCCGAGTTACTTTGTTTAGGTAAGGTAAATATTAATAAAAATAGGATTGATATGGCTGATGCAAGCACAATTATCGAAAGAATGCGCAATGGAGAGTTGATTCTGGAAAGCGATCCGGATTATCCGTTGTTGTATAAGGAGTTTGAAAAGACCATGAATTTGGTCGGAGATCTTAATACCGGTTATCATACCGCAGATGAAGTCCGGGCTCTGCTCGAACAGATCTGGGGTCAGAAACTGGATCCAACTGTGAGAATGTTCCCTCCCTTTTACACGGCATTCGGAAAATTAACCCGTGTCGGCAAAGGGGTGTTTGTCAATTTCGATTGTACGTTTCTGGATCGTGGTGGCATTACATTGGATGATGATGTTTTTATAGGTCCCGGCGTAAAACTGGTTACTGAAAACCACCCTGAGGATCCTACACTACGTCGCAATGTTTATACACGCCCGATTCACCTCAAACGTAAGGCTTGGATCGGAGCCGGAGCAATCATCCTGCCGGGAGTGACGGTAGGGGAAAACTCGATCGTTGCAGCAGGGGCTGTCGTTACCAAAGATGTTCCTGATAATACGATCGTTGCAGGTGTGCCTGCCCGTATCCAAAGAGAAATAAAGAAGGAAAAACAATGAAACCTGCTCATTGGATAGCATTCGTATGCATGTTAGGCGGGTTGAGCGGTTTTACCTCTTGCTCAGAGGACTCCTTTGCCAGAGATCAAACACCGACACCTCCTGCGACGGATAGCCAAGACAGTGAGAATGACGAAACAATAACATCTCAGATTATGAAAATTCAGATCGGGAATGCAATATTTCAGGTGTCGCTTGCCAATAATGAAACGGCAGCGGCGTTCCGGACATTATTGCCAATGACGATTACGATGAACGAACTCAATGGTAATGAGAAATATTATAATCTTTCATCTGAATTGCCAACCGACGCGTATCGTCCGGGGACCATTCGAGCTGGTGATCTGCTGTTGTATGGCTCCAATTGCGTGGTATTGTTTTATGAAACCTTTTCAAGCCCATACAGCTATACACGGATAGGACGTGTGGATGATCCGACGGGATTGGCTGAAGCAGTCGGGTCGGGGAGGGTCTCTGTGACATTCTCGTTGCAAGAGTAAATCATTAATAGAATTCAATATGAAACTCAAACAGACAATCATCTTGATGAGTGCTATGGTGACCAGTGGAACGATTGCGATGGCGCAAACTCAAGAAACATCGGAAATGAGTATGGAAAAGTTGGAATTGACGCAGGAGTGGGATAAAACCTTTCCGCAGAATGATAAAGTGAGTCATCGTAAAGTGACCTTTACTAACCGCTACGGCATTACGTTGGCAGCCGATCTCTATAAACCGGTCGGGGTGGAGACGTCACTGCCGGCGATTGCCGTAAGCGGTCCTTTCGGTGCAGTAAAAGAGCAATCGTCTGGGCTCTATGCACAAACTCTTGCCGAGCAGGGTTTTCTGACTTTGGCATTTGATCCCTCTTATACAGGAGAAAGTGGTGGTCAGCCTCGGAATGTAGCTTCTCCTGATATCAATACCGAGGATTTTTGTGCTGCTGTCGATTTTCTTGCTACCTCGCCGGAAGTAGATCCCGACCGGATTGGTATTTTGGGAATTTGTGGCTGGGGTGGATTGGCTATCAATGCTGCCGCTATCGATACTCGAATCAAAGCTACCGTTGCAGTTACCATGTATGATATGAGCCGAGTAAATGCCAAGGGGTATTTTGATTCGATGGATGCGGAAGCACGTTATCAGCTGCGCTGTCGGTTGAATGCTCAACGAACGGAGGACTATAAGAATGGTTTCTATATGAGAGCCGGTGGTGTTGTGGATCCTCTGCCTGATGACGCTCCGCAGTTTGTAAAAGATTACTATGCGTATTACAAAACTCCACGTGGTTATCACAAACGTTCGCTCAACTCCAATGCGGGATGGAATACGACCTCTTCTCTTTCGTTCATCAATATGCCGTTAATGAGTTATAGTGATGAGATTCGCAGCGCCGTGTTGATTGTGCATGGAGAATTGGCCCACTCTCGTTATTTTGGCGAGGATGCATACAAACGGCTTAAAGGGGAAAATAAAGAATTGTTAATCATTCCTGGGGCCAACCATACTGATCTGTATGACAATAGAGAAAAAATACCATTTGACCGTATCGTACACTTCTTCCAGCAATATTTGTAATGGTTAAAGGTGCTTCCGTTTGAGGCTAATTTTGATGAAATGTCGAGATGTGAGTCTTTAATTGTAAATTATTTGATTTATAAACAGTTGTGAGAAATTCGTAGGGGTATCGGATTTCATTTGTTGGTCATAGCGTGGCAGTTCGAGTATTCGAGCTGCCACGCTTCTTTTAGTGTAATTTAATGATATGGTTCGGATCTTTTTTAGAATATGTGTTGAATAGTTTTCAAGAAGATGAATAGTGTACAAACAGTGAACGAATGATGCATATGGAATGAGCTAAATAGGCCTGTATGGTGAATGTATGGCTAAAAAAAGTAGGGTAAAATAGGCCTGTTTATACGAAAAAAATATATATTTGTTTAAATTTGTGGATGGTTGGCCGGTCTGTTGTAAAGGATGTTTTTATCCTTAAAATCAGATGGTCCGACCGATTTTTTTAATAGCGAACTCTAACCCATGATCCAAATAGGAAAAATGCTACATCTGTCTGATGTAGAGAAGATATTGTTTGGTGATGAACAGATCGAACTCAAGGAACAGATGTTGCAGGAAATCGACGAATGTTACCGATTCCTCGTTCATTTCGCTTCCGATAAGGTGATCTATGGTATCAATACTGGTTTTGGCCCTATGGCTCAGTATCGCGTGGACGATAATGACCTGAAAGCCCTCCAGTATAATATCATTCGCAGTCATGCAACCGGAGCAGGCGATCCTCTTCCCGTAATTTGCGTGCGAGCTGCAATGATTGCCCGTATGCAGACGTTTGCCCAAGCCCGATCGGGTGTTCATACCGAAGTTGTTGCCCTGTTGGCTGAGATGCTGAATCGTCACATCACTCCCGTTGTGCCACGTCACGGAAGTGTGGGTGCAAGTGGTGATCTGGTGCAGGTGGCTCATATCGCCTTGGCTATGATTGGCGAGGGAGAGGTCTTTGTGCCTGATGAAACGGGGCATATGGTGCGTCGTCCTACTGCCGAGGTTTTTGCTCGCGAAAAGCTTACCCCTCTAAATGTATATCAACGTGAAGGATTGGCAATTACCAATGGTACGGCGGTAATGACCGGTATCGGATTGGTCAATCTGATTGAAGCTGATCGTTTGTTGAATTATGCTGTGCTGACGTCAGTGCTGATGAACGAGATAGCCTCTTCGTATGATGATTTTCTGGCAGCTGAACTCAATGAGATGAAATTGCATGTCGGACAGCGGATGATTGCTGCGGCTATGCGTGATGCAGCTGCTGGAAGTCAACGGTTGCTCAAACGGGAGATCGAACTTTATCATCGCCATACAGAAAAAGAGTTTACTCACAAAGTGCAGCCATACTATTCATTGCGTTGTACTCCTCAGATTTTGGGTCCCGTTCTCGATACGATTCGTCGTGCTGAACAGGTGCTGGTTGATGAGTTAAATTCGGTAGATGACAATCCAGTGGTGGATCCGGTCTCGCAAAATGTCTATCACGGAGGAAATTTTCATGGCGATTACGTCTCATTTGAGATGGATAAGGTGAAAATTGCGCTGACTAAATTGACTATGTTGGTCGAAAGACAGCTCAACTATCTGTTCCATGATCGTATCAACGGAATCCTCCCACCTTTTGTGAATCTTGGCAAACTGGGACTCAATTATGGTTTGCAGGCGGCTCAGTTTACAGCCACTTCGACAACTGCTGAGTGTCAGACTCTCTCCAATCCGATGTATGTACATTCGATCCCAAATAATAACGACAATCAGGATATTGTCAGTATGGGAACCAATTCGGCATCGTTGTGTAGCGCAGTGGTTGAGAATAGCTATCAGGTAATGGCTATTCATTTGATGGCACTCGCACAGGCTGTCGATTGTCTGAAAATTGCTGATCAACTGGCTCCTGCGACTCGTAAGCTTTATGATGAAGTTCGTGAATTGGTGCCTGTGTTCATTGAGGATACACCGAAGTATGAGGAGATTGCCCGTTTGGAAAACTATCTGAAAACGCATAATCCTAAGTTGGTATGAGTGTGGTTGGCAAATATGCACTGGTAACTGGAGGTAGTCGGGGAATTGGACGTGCCGTAGCGGTGCGGCTGGCTGCAATGGGATATGGTGTGATTGTCAATTACCTTTCCAATACAGCAGCAGCTGAGGAAACACTTGATTTAATTAGGAAGGCAGGTGGCGAGGGTGAATTGTTACCTTTTGACGTGGCCGATCGCGAGGCGGTAACCTCTGCGTTATCGGGATGGGCCGAAGTGCATCCCGAAGCGGTCATCGAAGTGGTAGTTAACAATGCCGGTATTCGTCGCGATGGATTGTTGATGTGGATGCCCGAAGCCGATTGGTATAGCGTAGTACGCACAAATCTCGATGGTTTTTTTAATGTGACGCAACCACTCTTAAAAAATATGTTGGTACAGCGTTATGGCCGGATTGTGAATGTCGTCTCGTTGTCGGGAATCAAGGGAATGCCCGGACAAACCAACTACTCCGCAGCTAAAGGGGGGCTAATTGCAGCGACCAAAGCCTTGGCGCAAGAGGTGGCTAAAAAACAGGTTACGGTCAATGCTGTGGCACCTGGATTCATCCGGACGGAGATGACGGCCGATCTCGATGAGTCAGCTTTACGTAAGACGATTCCTGTTGGCCGGTTCGGAGAACCTGAAGAGGTGGCCGATCTGGTCGCGTTTCTGGTATCGAAACAGGCCGGCTACATTACTGGTGAGGTAATCTCCATCAATGGCGGCATCTTTTAGTGGGAATGCCGGTTGATTTTTGATGAGCGGCGTTTATTAAGTCAAACTCATCAAAAGTGCCGATTGTCAGATGTGGCAGACGCGCAAACAAGTTCGATCTGCACAAAAGTGATCGAAGGGCGGCCAATAGAAACAGAATTAGTGTGATTCCTTAGGACAGTTATCAGAGGATTGAATAGACGAGAGACATCTGATAAGGAATCGGCAAAGGCTATACATAGCATTTAGCATATAGGATTGATAGAGGGTCTTGTGTGTGACACAGATCCGAGTAAAATGAAAAAGATACGCAGTAATTCGCAGTTATTTTGGAATGAGACGTAGAGTTGTGATCACAGGAATGGGAATCTATTCCTGCATAGGAGAAAATAAGGAACAGGTGGTTGATTCCCTCTATATGGGCCGTTCGGGTATTGGACTCGATCCGGCACGCAAAGAGATGGGATACCGTTCCGCTTTGACAGGTATATTACGTAAGCCCGATTTGAAGTTGGCTCTTAATAGACGTCAACGTACCATGTTGTCTGAACATGGTGCTTATGCATATATGGCCACTGTAGAGGCTATGACGCAAGCCGGTATCGATGCCGATTGGTTGAAAAATCATGAAGTAGGTATCCTGTATGGCAATGATAGTAGTGCTGAGGCTGTGGTACATGGGGCTGATGTGATTCGGGAAAAACACAATACCATGTTAGTGGGTTCGGGCAATATTTTCCAGTCGATGAACTCCACGTTGACAATGAACCTCTCTACTATTTTTAATCTGCGGGGAATCAATTTTACCTTATCCGGCGCTTGTGCGAGTGGCTCGCATGCCATCGGAATGGCCTATTTGCTGATTCGTCAGGGATTACAGGAGTGTGTGCTCTGCGGTGGAGCTGAAGAGGTGAATGTGTTTTCAATGGGCAATTTCGATGCATTAGGAGCATTCTCGATTCGTGAGGATGAACCCGAGCGAGCCTCGCGTCCTTTCGATAAGAATCGGGATGGTCTGGTGCCGAGTGGCGGTGGTGCAACTTTGGTCGTGGAAAGTTACGAATCTGCCATGAGTCGAGGTGCCACTATTTTGGCAGAAGTGGTAGGATACGGCTTTTCGTCGAACGGAGAACACATCTCGGTTCCCAATGTGGATGGCCCGGTTCGTTCATTACGCATGGCTTTGCAGGATGCGGGAATGACTCCAGCCCAGATCGGATATGTTAATGCCCATGCCACCTCGACGCCTATCGGAGATTTGAACGAAGCGCGTGCTATTGACGAGGTGTTTGGTGATAGCAAACCTTATGTCACTTCGACCAAGTCGCTAACCGGTCACGAAATGTGGATGGCCGGTGCCAGCGAAATCATATACTCGACTTTGATGATGCAGCGTGATTTTATTGCTCCTAATCTCAATTTCGAGGAGCCGGACGAGGCTTCGTGCCGGTTGAATATACCTGCCGAACGGGTCGATTGCGGATTCGATGCGTTTCTAAGCAACTCATTCGGGTTCGGCGGAACCAATTCAACATTGATTATCAAAAAAGTTAATTCATGACCAAAGAAGAGATTAAAGAGAAAATCAAAGCTGTGTTGGCTGAAGAGTTCGAAGTTGATGCCGCACTCATTACACCGGAGGGAAGTCTCAAAGAGGTGCTGGGGCTGGATAGCCTGGATCTGGTGGATGTCGTGGTACTGGTCGAGCAAAATTTCGGTATCACACTCAAAGGCCCTGATTTTGTCAACGTGAAAACATTTGAAGATTTCGATAACCTAATAATAGGTAAATTGGGTTTGTAGATGCGAAACGATAACCCCGAGCAATGGAATGGCAAATCAAGAGGCGGCAGTTTCGGCTACGCCTTTTTTGTCTTTTTGATTAGGTACTGTGGCTTGCGCAGCGCTTATATATTCCTTGCTTTTGTGGCGTTTTATTTTATCCCCTGCGCTCCCCGTGCAACTGCGGCTGTTTGGGACTATTATCGTCGCCGACTCCATAAGAGTCGTTGTGTAGCAGCCTGGAGCCTCTATCGCCACTATTATCGCTTCGGGCAGACTCTCATTGATAAAATTGCTGTCGGAGCAGGTTTAGCTGATCGCTATCAATTTGAATTTGATAACTATGAGCAGTTCCTTGATGTACTGAAAGGCGAACATGGTGTAGTTGTTCTCGGTGCTCATGTCGGATGTTGGGAGATTGGGGCTCACTTCTTCGGACAGTATGGCCATAAAATGAATGTGGTGATGTACGATGCCGAGTATCAACGTATTCGGAAGGTGCTGGAGCGTAATGGCGGTGGTCGTAATTATAAAATTATTCCTGTCAACGAATCGTCGATTGATGCCATCTTACAAATCAAGGTAGCACTCAATCAGGGTGAATACGTCTGCTTTCAGGAGGACCGTTTCCTTAATCAGCACCATGTGCTTCGTTTGCCCTTTTTGCAAGGCGAGGCTCTTTTCCCAGAGGGTCCGTTCTTGATTGCTACCAAATTACAGGTGCCGATAGCTTTCTATTTCGCTATGCGTGAAAAAGGGCGCCGATATCGCTTTTATTTCAGGGTGATACAAACTGACCGACAGGTGACCACTCAAGAGTTGTGTCATATGTACGTACAAACGCTCGAAAAGATTGTGCGTCATTATCCGGATCAATGGTTCAACTTTTATAAGTTTTGGCTATGAGTACCCCGTATTCCATATTGCTTGTGTCTGCCAACCGCTATAAGGAACCGTATCCGGTCTATCCGTTGGGAATCTCCTATTTAAAGAGCTATCTGCGTCAGCGGTTGCCCCAATACAAAGTATTGGTGTTTGATTGTAATCTGGGGAGCATGGAAGACCTCTCAGAGTTGATCGTTCATGACCAACCGCGCTATGTGGGAATTTCGTTCCGCAATGCTGATGACGTCAATTCGTTGCGGGATAATAACTTCTTGACCGGATACCGTCAAGTGGTCGATACAGTACGACGAGCAACGAGTGTGCCGTTAATTATTGGAGGGGCGGGTTTCTCAATTTTCCCACAACACTTCATGGACTTGATGGAGGCCGATTATGGATTGGCCGGAGAGGGGGAGGAGAGTTTGGCTCAGTTGATAGAGACATTAGATGCCGGCAAACAACCCGCTGCAATTGATGGCCTGTTTGTGCACGGTGTAGATGCAGGGGAATATCCGCGTCCGCGCCGGCATTATGTGCGATCTTTGAGTGTGGATTTTGAGGAGGAGTGGGTCGACTACTACTGGAAATATAGCGGTATGCTCAATATCCAAACCAAACGGGGATGCCCATACGACTGTGTTTATTGTACCTATCCGTTGATTGACGGGTGCGTGATTCGGACTCTCGATCCGGCCAAAATCGTGGATGATATTCTCCGTTTGCGGAGACATAAGGGGATCGACTATCTCTTTTTTACCGATTCGGTTTTCAATATCTGCCCCGAATACAATCAACGTTTGGCAGAGGAGCTGATCCGACGCGAAGCTAAGATCCGTTGGGGTGCCTACTTTGCGCCATCCCACCTGACACGGGAGATGTTAGCTCTGTATCGTCGTTCAGGATTGACCCATATTGAGTTTGGGACCGAGTCGTTTGATGATCAGGTGCTCGAGGCTTATGGGAAACGATTTACGTTTGAGGATGTGTTGAACTCTTCCGAAATGGCGTTGGCAGAGGGGATTTATTATGCACATTTCTTGATTTTCGGAGGAGTCGGTGAAACGATGCAAACGATTGGCCGTTCGATCGAAAACTCGAAACTAATTCGTTCCAGCGTATTTATGCCCTATATCGGCATGCGGATCTATCCCCATACCCGATTGCAGAAGATTGCTGTAGAGGAGGGTGTGATTGCTGCTGATGATCCACTGGTCGAACCCAAATATTACCTCTGCAAAGATTTCGATTTGGAACGGGTACGCAAAATGGCATTGGAAACGGGGAAAGCATGGGTCTTCCCGGATGATAACATCGATAGCCAAATGACCCAATTCAGACTGAAACGCAATAAAAAAGGACCGCTATGGGAGTACCTGAGAAAAGCGTAGCGATTACGGAGCTGATTCCGCAACGTCCTCCGATGGTGATGGTCGATCGGTTTGAAGGCATTGATGCTGAAGATCAATCCCATACCTCGCTAACCGTGCGGGAAGATAATCTGTTCGTGGAAGAGGGTGCGCTGACCGAGTGTGGCCTCATCGAACATATGGCCCAGTCGGCTGCTGCCCGAGTGGGGTGGCGTTGTCGTGAAGCGGGAGAGAAAGTCCCTGTGGGGTTTATCGGCGCTGTCTCCCGTTTTCGGGCCGATGCGTTGCCGCCGGTCGGTGCCCGTTTGGAAACGACACTTCGGATGGTACAAGAGGTCGGTCCGCTCTCTTTAGCTGCCCTGCGTGTTGAGTGTGACGGACAACTGATCGCCGAAGGAAACTTAAAAATCTATCTGCAACTATGAGACGCAGAACACATATCGTATCTGGAGAGCCGGCCCTGAGCTGTACAACTCCGTTGAGGGTGCGGTTTAGCGAGGTCGATTCGATGCGCGTGGTGTGGCATGGCGAGTATGTCCGCTATTTCGAAGATGGCCGGGAGGCCTTCGGAGAACAGTATCCCGGTTTGGGCTACCTGGATATCTACAACAGTGGGTATACGACCCCGATCGTCGAGATGCACGTGGAGTATAAACTTCCGTTGCGAATCGCTGAACGGGCTGTTGTGGAGACCCGATACCTGCCTACGCCTGCCGCCAAAATCTGTTTCGAATACACAATTCGCCGTGAGTCGGATCAGGCTGTGGTCGCAACAGGCTCTACGATGCAGGTGTTTGTGAATGGTGACGGAGAGATGGAGTTGACCCCTCCGGAATTTTTCAAAGCGTGGAAACGTAAATGGAACGTGAAGTAAAGATCTATTTGGGTGGAGATGCCCTGGTGACCGCTCTGGGTCATGGCGTTGACGAAAACTTCTCGGCAATGGCCCAAGGTCAAATCGGACTGCATCCGATCGAGTCGCCTTGCCGGTTGGCTGCGGCTGGAAAGATCGATGCGGAGCTGTTGCAGACCTCTGCCCTGGAGCATTATACACCCCTGGAGAGTCTGATGATCCGTTGCGTGCAGGAGATTGCCGCAGGTTCACAAATCGACCCTGCAGCGGATGACTGTCTCTTGGTATTTGCCACCACAAAAGGTAATGTCGATCTGCTGGAACAGGATATGACACCGCCCGAAGAGTCCTTTCTATACTGTTTGGCAGAACGCGTAGCCGGATATTTTAAAGCAGTACGACAACCGGTTGTAATCTCGAATGCCTGCATCTCTGGAGTCTCGGCGCTCATTGTGGCCAGACGCATGATCCGGGAGGGGGTGTGTCGCCATGCCATTGTGGTGGGAGGCGATCTGATTTCGACGTTTGTGGCCGAAGGGTTCCTCTCGTTCAAATCGGTCAGCCCGGGTCCCTGCCGTCCATACGATGCCACCGAAGAGCATGGTTTGTCTCTCGGAGAGGCGGTCGGCGCAGTGGTGTTGACCACGGATGCCTGCCGGGCGAAGTTGCCGGCCGTATTGCTCAAAGGTGGAGCCATTACCAACGATGCCAACCATATTTCGGGGCCATCCCGTACCGGTGACGGGCTGCATTATGCTATGGAAGAGGCCCTTGCCGAAGCCGAGGTGCCCCGCGAAAAGATCAGTTTTGTCAATGCCCATGGAACGGGGACCGCATACAACGATGCCATGGAGAGTAAGGCATTGGCCTTGAGCGCTCTGAGCGAATGCCCGATGAATAGCCTTAAAGGGTATATCGGCCATACGCTGGGAGCATCCGGTGTGGTGGAGAGTATTCTGTCGGCAGAGGAGTTGCGGCGGGGACTTCTGTTCGGTACGGCGGGATTCCGTCAGTTGGGTACACCTTGTCCGTTGAATGTAACCGCAGCGAGTCGTCCCATCAAAATGCAATACTGCCTGAAAACCGCATCTGGATTTGGAGGATGCAATGCCGCTATTGTATTGGGGTTGGATTCTGTCGATAATGCCCCTGATGCTACCGGACAGTGCCTGTCGGGCAAAAATGCTTTGACATCCTCTCTACCGTTAGACAAGACAGCTGTTGCCCCGGTAACCGGAACAGAGGTTGAGGGCCAAGAGGGCATGTCGTTTTCCGCAGATCATGTATCGAGCTGTCCTGTTGGCAGGATTACCGCAACTTATGAATTGCCGCATACCGGAGAACCCTTCCCTGAGCTGATCCGAAGGCTGTACAAAGAGTTGGAGGATCCAAATATGAAATTCTACAAGATGGATGACCTCTCGAAAGCGGCTTATATCGCTGTGGAGTATCTGTTGCGGGGCTGTCCGATTACCGGGAAATATGCTTCGACGGATGTGGCGGTGGTTCTTGAAAACCGCTCGTCGTCACTCGATACCGATCTGGCACATCAGCGTATTGTCAACGAACACCATCCGGAGGGTGCCTCTCCAGCCGTGTTTGTTTATACCCTGCCCAATGTGGCGGTCGGAGAGATCTGTATCCGCAATCATATCCAAGGTGAAAATACCTTTTTTGTGGAGGGGAGTGGAGCGACAGCCGAATGGTACGCCCATCGATTGGTGGAGCGAGGTACGGCCCGTGCCGTGATCTATGGCGTATGCGACTTGCTGAAAGGTGAATATCATGTGAAACTCAATTTGTTGGAGGCAAAATAATTATGAAAGAGCTGATTCAAAAACTGAAAGAACAATTGATCGAGGCCCTGAATCTCGAAGAGATTACCCCTGACGATATTGACGCTGAGGCTCCTTTGTTCGGAGATGGACTCGGGCTGGATTCGATCGATGCCCTCGAAATCATCCTGATTTTGGAGAAAAATTACGGCATCCGCCTCGAAAATACCGCCGAGGCAAAACCCCATTTCTATTCGGTCAAGACGTTGGCTGAATACATTCTGGCAAATCAGCAAAAGTAAAACGATGCATATCGCAGTCACAGGCGTAGGGATTGTCAGTGCCCTGGGAGTGGGCAAAAAAGTGACACTGGATGCGTTGCGTACCGGTCGTAGCGGTATTGTCGCTGCACCGACCCACTTTGCAACGCGGAATCGACTGCCTGTGGGCGAAGTGGCCCTGGACAACGCCCAGCTGCAACAGCTTCTCGGCCTATCGGGGTATCACTCCCGGACCGCATTGCTGGGTATATTGGCTGCCTCGGAAGCGCTGCAAGATGCTGGAGCGTCTCGTCCCCGAACCGCTTTGGTCTCCGCTACTTCAGTTGGGGGAATGGATCTGACCGAACAGTTTTTCCCACAGTTTATGCAGGATGACCGTTTAGGACGTTTGCGTCAGGTGATGCATCACGACTGTGCCGACAGTACGATCTCTATTGCCCGGTATTGCGGGATCGATGGCTTCGTGACGACAATCAGCACTGCCTGCTCCTCGGCGGCGAATGCCCTGATGTTGGCCGTAAGGCTATTGCGGCATGGTGTGGCGGATCGAGTGGTGGCCGGTGGAACCGATTCGTTGTGCCGCTTCACGTTGAATGGATTCAAATCGTTGATGATTCTGGATTCGGCCCCCTGTCGCCCCTTTGACGAGAGTCGGGCCGGGTTGAATCTCGGCGAAGGAGCGGCCTATCTGGTTCTGGAACGGGCTGAAGATGCAGCAGGTGAGCCTTATTGCTTTTTGGATGGGTTTGCCAATGCCAACGATGCATTCCATCAAACGGCCTCTTCTGCCGACGGAGAGGGAGATTACTTGGCAATGCGCGGGGCGCTTGAAATGGCCGGCATTACACCCGAGCAGGTCGATTATATCAATGTACACGGAACGGGAACGCCAAATAACGATCTCTCGGAGGGAGTTGCCATGCAGCGGCTCTTTAGCGAGCGGATACCAGCTTTCGGATCGACCAAACCCTTTACGGGGCATACGTTGGCGGCTGCCGGAGGAATTGAAGCGGCATTTTGTGTCCTCGCACTCCGTCATGGAGAGCTTTATCCTCACCTCCATTTTGCCCGGCAGGACCCCCAGTTGGGGCTGACCCCGCAGTTGCATTATGAGCAGCGTCCGTTGCAATATTTACTTTCCAATTCGTTCGGTTTCGGCGGAAACTGTGCGTCGTTGTTATTCGCAGGTAAGATCGATCAAAGATGAAGACCCGTTGTTACATAAACCGATATGCCACACACGAGATGCTGGGCGATGACCTGAAGGCGTTGATCCCCAACGTTGCGTTGCGCCGTCGTATGAGCCGTTTTGTCCGAATGGGGGTGGCCACCGCGATGCAGTGTCTCTCCTCCGGGGTGTCGGCAGACCGGATAGATGCCATCGTGACAGCAACGGGATGGGGCTGCCTGGCCGATAGTGAGAAGTTTTTGCGGAATCTATTGGAACAGGATGAGGAGTTGCTCAATCCGACCCCTTTTATTCAGTCAACCTTCAATACGATCGGGGCACAGGTGGCGCTGCTCTGCTCGAATCACTCCTACAATATGACCTATGTGCACCGAGGCCACAGCTTTGAATCGGCACTGCTGGATGTAGTGATGCAGTTCGATGACGCAACGATTACCCATGCCTTGGTGGGGGCGGCCGATGAACAGACCCCATCCCAACATCGGGTCATGGAGCGTATGGGCATCTGGCGAAACTATATCGATGGCGAAGGAGCTGCCTTTTTCCAACTTTCGTTGCTCCCCATGGATACTTGTCGGGCCTGTATTGTAGAGGTCGATTTTCCGGATATTCTTGAAGAGTTGAAGGATCAGGTATCGGCTTGCGGGGGTGCCAATTCCACTGTAGCAAATCAGGCAGGAGAAACGGATGGATTTGTCACGACAGACTCAATAAAAAGTTGGATCAAAACACATTATCATGCTGATCAGATTATCCTTGGGGGAGGGACGCACCGGATCAATTACCCTACGGCTTCTGCCGGACGGTTGGTCGAAGCCGTACAGTTGATTGAAAACGGAGCCCGACGTGTGGCCGTGTGGAACAACTATATAGACGTACAGTCTGCTGTTATTGTCGTGGAATGTGTTGGATAGTGGAGATCATATTGGTGTGTGGCGTGTTGGGTGCAGCCGTTTGGGCTTCGGCTTCAATTCGATCGGGCGTATATCTCCGTTCCTTGTGTCGGGGCGATAGTCCGGAAAGGGCGGTTTGTCTAACGTTTGACGATGGCCCCGATCCACAATGCACCCCTAAACTCCTCGATTTGTTGAAACGTCACGGTCTGCAAGCAACCTTCTTCCTGATTGGCAAAAAGGCTCAGGCACATCCTGAATTGGTGCGACGCATGGTGGATGAGGGGCATACGATCGGGAACCATACCTGGTCCCACAGTGCACGTTTCCCGTTGCGTGGAAAGCGGTTTGTGCATGATGAGGTGGAGCGAGGTGCCGAAGCAGTCGGTAAGGCAGCCAATTTAACAGGGACCAAAAGAGTAAAATTGTTTCGGCCGCCGTTTGGGGTTACCAATCCGATCATCGGGCGCGTTGTGCGCAGCGAAGATTATTGCTCAATCGGATGGAGTATCCGGTCGTTTGATACGGTAACATCGACTCCGCGACAAAAGGTGCTGAGCCGTATGTTACGCAAATTGCATCCCGGAGCAGTGATCCTGTTGCATGATCGTTGTGAAGGGAGCGTCGAGCTGCTCGAACGGCTGCTCGCAGAGCTGTCGAACCGCGGCTACGAGGTGTGGCCCATCGAAAAAATGTTGAAAATAGAAGCTTATGAAAATCAATAAAATATTGTTCTTGTTGCTGCTGGGTTGTATCGGCGGAAATGTTTGGGCACAAAACAACGCTTTACAACAGCAGTTTGCCAAAGAGTTGGTCGCCAAAAGCCGTACGGTGCAGACTATTGTCTGTGATTTTACCGAGACACGGCACATGGATGTGATGGCTAAAGATTTGGTGCGAACCGGACAATTCCATTATAAAATACCGTCGCAGATGCGCCTCGATTTTACGTCCGGCGACTGGATCATCATGACGGAAGAGACCTTCTCGATGCGAACGAACGGCCGAACCTCGACAACGCGTATCACCGCAAACCCAATGTTGCGGCAGATGCACAATGTATTCGGCGCCTGCATGACCGGAAACATGGAACGTCTGATGGGAAGCGGACGGGTGACGATTACCCAAAATAAGAATGGTTATCGGGTGGAGTTGGTCCCGTCGAGCCGATCGGCACTCAAATATGTGAATCGAATTGTGCTCGATTTTGATCGGACCGATATGACTCTGGAGGCGTTACGAATGGAACAGCCCTCGGGCGATTATATGCAGTATGTGTTCCGAAATAAAAAATTGAATACCACAGTGAAATCCTCGCTATTTGATATTCAATAATTTGACGATGATGTTACAAGATGACCTCTATACATTGAGCCGAGAGAGCGATCAAGGGGAAACATTCTGTTTCCGCGCAACGATCAATCCACAGCATCCGCTGTTTGCCGGCCATTTCCCGGGACAGCCGATTCTGCCCGGTGTCTGTACATTGGCCATCCTGCGCGACTGTGTGGCTGAAATTTGCGGTTACGGGGTGCGGTTTGCCCAAATCCGTGAATGTAAATTTACAGCGCCGGTGGATCCTTCGCGTCATACGGAGTTAGAGTGCCTCCTGACAATAGACGGTACGACGGTTCAGGCAACAGTGATGACAGAAGAGGTTGTTGTATTGAAACTTAAAGCGACTTTTGTACCGAAAAATGGTTGATCCGGTATCCATATCCTGGCCCGAACGGGTGCGACGCGTGGAGTGTGCGGTGGTTATTCCAACTTACAACCATGCGGGGACACTGGCGGAGGTAATCGCCGGGGTGAAGCGCTATTGTGCCGATATCTTTGTGGTCAATGACGGCTCGACCGACATGACCGCGCAACTGCTCGCCACCATTCCCGATATTCGCATTATCGCCTATCCGCACAATCGCGGGAAAGGATATGCGTTGCGAACCGGCCTGTTGGCGGCTGCGGCTGCCGGATTCCGGTATGCAATTACCATCGATTCTGATGGGCAGCACTACCCCGAGGATATTCCCGCTTTTATTGAGCGGATCGAAGCCTTCCCTGATCGTCTGTTGGTGGGGGCCCGGAATCTGACGGCGGAAAACATGCCCTCTAAAAATACCTTTGCCAACCGCTTTTCGAATTTTTGGTATAAGGTCGAGACCGGGCATACCTTGCAAGATACGCAGTCCGGCTTTCGACTCTATCCTTTGCGCAAACTGGGCCGGATGAGGACGTTGTGTCGTCGCTATGAATTCGAGGTGGAGATCCTGGTGCGGGCCGCCATGCGCGGAGTTGTCGTGGAGAATATCCCGATTCGTGTCTATTATCCGCCCGAAGGAGAACGTATCTCTCATTTTCGTCCGTTCCGCGATTTCACCCGTATCAGCCTGCTCAATACGGTCTTGGTGTTGCAAGCCGTGTTTATTTATTATCCATGGCGATTTATTCGGTCACTCACCCGTGAAAATATCCGCAACTTCTTCCGACGCAACATTACCCATTCGTCCGAGAGCAATCTGCGCCTGGCTGCAGCCATGGGGTGGGGCGTCTTTTGTGGCATTGTCCCGATTTGGGGATACCAGATGATCTTTGCAGCGGTCTCTGCCCATTTTATGCGACTCAACAAATTGGTTGCCGTTGTCTTCTCCAACATCAGTATCCCGCCAATGATCCCGTTTATCCTTTACGGTAGCTACTGGATTGGAGGACAAGTATTGGGAGTGCCTGCATCGCTTGTTCTGCGTGACATCTCTATGCATCGGATGGCTGAGTGTCTGGCGCAATATCTGGTAGGAAGCCTCTGTTTGGCTGTCGTGTGCGGTATGCTGATCTGGCTGATTGGCTGGTGTGTATTGACCCTAACGAAACGTGTCCCGGTTCATGAATAAGTTTTTTACATATCTCTACGACTTTTTGCGCAGGCATCGCCTGTTGCTGTGGAGCCTTTTGACCTTGACGGTGTTGGTGATGGGTTGGTTCGCTTCCCGGCTCAGCTACAACGAAGATATCATTTCGTTTATGCCCAATGATCGGCAAGGACGAAAAACCGCTACGGTATTCAATAGCCTGCGGATTAAGGATAAGATCGTTGTGATGCTGACCGCTCCGCAACAGGACGATCCAGAGGTGCCGGACCGGATGATTGAGGCAGCTGAAGCTTTGGCAGAAGGGTTACAGCCGGCCGTTGACGAGGGGCTGCTGCGTTCAGTAACGGCCCGCGTCGATGCCGGATTGCTCGATTCGGCAACCGCGTTGGTGTATGATCACCTCCCCGTTTTCTTAACCGATCAAGAGTTTGCTCGCCTCGATTCGCTGACCCGTCCCGAAGCAATCGATTCCGCGGTACATCGAGTCTATGGAACGCTCATCTCTCCGGCCGGTTTTGCCGTCAAAGATGTGTTGTTGCGAGATCCTTTGGGGCTGGGAACGCCACTGCTGGCCAGCTTCCAGCAATTTAACCAAAGCGGAGACTATGAGATTTATGACGACCATATTTTTACGGCTGATCTACAATCTCTATTGCTTTTCGCAGACCCGGCCCATGGCTCCTCTGCCTCTGCAACCAACGAACGGCTGATTGAAATCCTCGAAGAACAATTGAATCGTATCGGAGCAGAGTATGATCTGCAGGCTGATTATTTCGGTGCAGTTGGGGTGGCTGTGTACAACGCCCGCCAAATCAAACAGGATACGGCTTGGACCCTCTCTATCGCTCTGGTAGTAATTGTCTTGGTGATCACCCTGGCCTTCCGAAACCGTTGGGCGATTCCCTTGATGATTCTTCCGGTTATTTATGGAGCACTGTTTGCTTTGGCGCTGATCTACCTGATTCAAGGTTCCATCTCGACAATAGCAATAGGTGCTGGAGCGGCGGTTATGGGAATAGCGCTGAGCTACTCGATCCATGTTCTGGCGCACAGTAACCATATTCATGACCCGCGTCAGGTGGTGGCAGAACTGGCTTATCCTTTGACTGTCGGTAGTTTTACTACCATTGGGGCCTTCCTGGGATTGCTCTTTACCCGTTCGCAATTGTTGCACGATTTCGGGCTTTTCGCTGCCCTGACGTTGATCGGAACGACCCTGTTTAGTCTGATCTTCTTACCCCACATGCTCCCGACAGGAGCATCCAAAGCTCCCAGTCCGCTGCTCCGTCGTATTGAACGGCTGAATGCCTATCGCTACGATACCAACAAGTGGCTGTTGGGCGGATTGGTTGTGGTGACGGTTGTGGCATTGTTCTTCTTCAACGATGTCAAATTCGACAGCGATATGACCCGGTTAGGGTATGAGCCGCAACGATTCAAACAGATGGAGCAGCGGCTCGAAACGCTGATGGGCGATACCTCTCGGTATGTCTATCTGATCACCTCGGCCGATGATGTCGATCAAGCCTGCCAATCCTATAGCAAGGTGCGATCGTTGTTGGATTCGTTGGCGGCTGAAGGGGTGGTGAAGGCTCCGGTATCTGCTGCCGATTTTGTGGTGCCCATGGCGGTGCAGCAGCAACGACTTGAGCAGTGGAACCGTTTTTGGACCCCTGAAAAACGACAACAGGTGTGTGAACGGCTGCAGCAAGCTGCCCTCCGCAACGGCCTCACCTCGGATGCGTTCGCCCCATTCAACCGTTGGCTCGAACAACAGTTTACCCCCTTTGATGTCACCACTGCGGGCGTTGCCAACAACCCGGTGCTTGGCGATTGGCTCGAGCAGAGTGATCATGGTCCGCTGTTTGTCAGCCGTCTGGCTGTCGATAACCACCTGAAGGAGCAGGCCTACACCCGACTCGAGCAGCTGCCCGATGTAACCATCCTCGATCGGGCCTATTACAGCAACCGTATGGCCGATCTGGTCAACGACGACTTTAATACCGTACTGCTGATCTCCTCGCTGCTGGTCTTTCTGGCTCTGCTGATCTCCTACGGCCGGATCGAATTGGCCCTGTTAGCCAGTTTGCCGATGGCTGTCAGTTGGGTGCTTATCCTGGGCATGATGGCGCTATTCGGAATCGAGTTCAACATCGTGAATATTATTCTTTCGACCTTTATTTTCGGTCTGGGCGATGATTTCAGCATCTTCATTATGGATGGCTTGTTGAACGAATATAAAAATGGTCGTAAACTGTTAGCCGCGCACAAAACGGCGATCTTCTTCTCCGCATTTACTACGGTGGTAGGGATCGGGGTGTTGGTCTTTGCCGGTCACCCCGCACTCAAATCGGTATCCGTGATCTCCATGTTGGGGATGGTGGCGGTCGTATTGGTTGCCTATACGGTCCAACCAGTCCTCTTCCGACTCTTCATCTCGCGGCAAACTGCCCGTGGTGGATTGCCCTATACCTTGATGGGCGCCCTTAAAACGATCTATGCCTTTCTCTATTTTTTGTTCGGGTGTCTGGTGTTGCAATTTTGCATTGTCTTGCTGCACCTGCTGCCGATCGGTCGTCGTCGCCGGAAAGCCTGGTTTCATTGGATGATGTATGCATTGGCAAAAGTTTTCCTGGCAACCATTTTTACGGTACGGACCTTCCGTCGAAATCCTGCTGGCGAACGATTTGAAAAGCCGGCCATTGTCGTAGCCAACCATCAATCGTTTGTCGATATTTTATTGATGCTCAGTATTTCACCCAAGTTTGTGATGGTGACCAACAGCTGGGTATGGCATTCGCCCTTTTTCGGGTGGATCATCCGTTACGCAGGGTGTCACAGTACCATGAACGGTTATGATCAACTGGAAGATGAACTGAAACAGGAGGTTGCGGAGGGTTATTCCATTGTAGTCTTTCCGGAGGGAACGCGAACAGCAGACTGTTCCATCCATCGATTCCATAAAGGAGCGTTCCAGTTGGCTGATCATCTCAATTTGGATATTGTGCCGGTGCTGATTTATGGTACAGGGTATATTTCGTCGAAAAAGCAACCTTTCTATATCAAACGAGGTCGGATCGTGGGCGTGGTTTTGCCGCGGATTGTAGCTAATGATTCCCAGTATGGTAAAGATGTTCGGGAAAGAGCCAAGACGATTCGTCGTTATATGATTGATGAATATGAAAAACTGCAGGCTGAGAATCGCGATAACCCATATTTTATGCAGGCAGTTGTTAAAAACTATCTGTATAAAGGTCCGGTTTTAGAGTGGTACATCCGAATCAAGTTGCGGTTGGAACATCGATACGATGAATTGGATCGGTTGTTACCCCGACAGGGAACAATTGTTGATGTGGGGTGCGGTTATGGTCAGATGGCATTCCTGCTGGCCTTGCGTGCTGAAGGACGACAACTCCTCGGAATCGATTACGATGAGGAAAAGATTGCATTGACCACTCACAGTTTTTTATGTAACGATCGGACTCGTTTTGTTTGTGCAGATGTAACTACGTTTGACCTGCCAATGGCGGATGCTTTCGTGATTAATGATATGCTGCATTATGTGACACCCGAAGAGCAAGAGCGCATTATCGCTCGTTGTGCCGATCGGCTGGTTTCGGGTGGTCTGATCGTTGTGCGTGAGGGCGATCGTTCGTGCAGACAGCGTCATCGTCTGACCGAAGAGACAGAACGTTGGTCAACCCGTATTTTGCATTTCAATAAAACAACTGGAGCATTGCATTTCCCTACAAGCGAATGGATGAAAACAATGGCAGAACGGTATGGCCTTTCGCTCGAGATTCGGGATACAAGCCGTCACTCTTCCAATATGCGTTATATCTTCCGGAAAGGAGGTGAGGTATGAGCACTCAGTATGATTATGACGTAGTAATTATTGGTAGTGGAATGGGGGGCTTGACCTGCGGTACTATTTTGGCAGCAGAGGGCATGCGCGTTTGTGTCGTTGAAAAAGGAACGGTACTTGGAGGCTGTTTACAATCTTTTCGGCGTGGGCGCTGGTTGGTTGATACAGGAATCCATTATGTCGGCAGCTTGCAAGAGGGACAGGTCATGCATCAGTACTTGAAATATCTGGGTGTCTTACCTAAACTGGATATTCGTAGCCTTGATCCTGCAGGATTCGATCGAATCTATTTGGCTGGGCGTGAGTTCCGACATGCTATTGGATATGACCGGTTTCGTGAAACACTCTTGGCTGATTTTCCGCAGGAGCGTGAAGGTATTGACTCCTATTGCCAGATGTTGCAACATGTGGGAAGTTCCATTGCACCCGACACCTTGCGTTTAGGTAAAATCTCATCCGGAGGAGGAATTTATTTCGGTATGTCTGCTGCTAAGACGATTGATTTATTGGTGAAAGATCCTTTGTTGAGACAGGTGCTGGCAGGAACTGTACAGCTATATGCCGGGCGTCGTGAGGTCTCTCCGCTCTATCACCACGCCATTATTACCAGTTCGAATGTTGAAGGTGCATCTGTCTTTGTCGGTGGCACACAGTTGTTAGCTGATGCTTTGGCTGATCGTATTCGCAGTTGTGGTGGCGAGTTGATCACTCGGGCCGAGGTAACCAGGCTGGCGTTGTCTGGTGATCAGATCAGCAGGGTCGAGCTTAATGGCGGCGAGCATGCCTTGACAGCACGTTGGGTTATTTCCGATATAGCTCCGGCTCAAACGTTCAAATTATTGGATTCTTCCTCTATGCTCAAACGTGTCTTCCTTAATCGGTTACAGGCGTTGCCTAATACCTATGGATTTTTCTCAGTCTATCTGTTGATGCGTCAGGGAGCAATGCCAAATCGTCATTGTAATCTATATCTGTATAACAGTTCAGATGTATGGAATCTTGATGCCGAATTCGAGAATTGTAAGTTGCCGGTTGTGGTGGTGAGTATTCAGCCTGCTACAGATAATCAGTGGGCTGATGTAGTCTCTTTGTTAGTGCCGATGTCTTTTGATCAGGTCGCAGCATGGGCAGGTACCCGTTCCGGACGAAGGGGAGAGTCTTATGAACAATTTAAAGCCCGCTATGCCGAAGCAACGATCCGTTTTGCAGAGCAATTTGTTCCCGGTTTGCGTCGTGCTGCAGCTGAAATTTATACTTCGACACCGTTGACTTATTTGGATTACACCTCTGTTCCGGAAGGAAGTGCTTATGGACTGCAAAAGGATTTTAATCGTCCGCTCTCCTCGATGATCCCTATTCGGTCGCGTATCAGTAATCTGTTGCTTACCGGACAAAACCTGAATGTACATGGTATGCTGGGGGTGACTGTATCGGCTGCTTTTACCTGCAGTGAACTGCTTGGAGAGGAGTATTTGGCTAAAAAAATTGGCTATGCTTAAAAAAATGTTCAAAACGCTGAAATGGCTGTCTATTGGGGTTGTTGCGCTGGTACTTGTTTTGATTGGTACGGCACTGTGCCTCTATTGGTCGGCCGATATGGGCGATCCAAACTGCACAGTGGATCTATCACAATACCCCGTGCAGCAGCAAGATAGTGTGATGCGGTGTGGTGGATCAACTCTGCGCTGGAATCCGGCCGGTTTGTGGGAGTTGACTACAGGTGGGGATGCACTGACGCGTGGTGCCGAATCGGGGGCCCTGCTGCGGGATCTGATGCACTACCAGGAACAGGTCTTTGTCGATCAGATCCATCGTATCGTGCCATCAGACCGCTATTTGAGTTTCCTCAAGGTGTTAATAACCATTTTTAATCGCAATTTGGGAGAATACGTTCCGGAAGAGAATCGCCTGGAAATATACGCTATGTCGCAATCTTGCTCGCACGAGTTCGATGCGATCGGGACACCCTATCAGCGTCAACTCAATTACCATGCTGCCCACGATATTGGTCATGCGATGCAGGAGTATATGTTGGTAGGGTGCAGTTCCTTTGCTGTATGGGGTGATCGTAGCGCTGATTCATCCTTGTTGGTGGGGCGTAATTTTGACTTTTATGTCGGAGATGATTTCGCCCGGAACAAATTGATCACCTTTTGCCGTCCGGAGCATGGATATGCCTTCGCTTCGGTAGGATGGCCCGGTATGACTGGTGTGCTTTCGGGGATGAACAGTGAGGGGTTGACCATTACATTGAATGCGGCCAAAGGCTATATCCCAACGCGAGCTGCTACTCCAATTTCGATCCTCGCGCGAACCATTTTGCAATATGCCGCTACAATTGATGAGGCATTGGCTATTGCCGATACGACGCAAACCTTTGTTTCTGAATCGCTATTGATCGCGTCGGCACGTGACGGTAAGGCAGCAATCATTGAAAAGACGCCACATCGTACAGCCCTGTTCGCAAGTCCGGATAATTACATCCGTTGTACGAACCATTATCAATCGGAAACTTTTGCTGACGACCCTGACAATCTGGAGAACATCGCCACTACGGACAGCTACTATCGTTTTGAACGGCTGGGCGAATTGATTGACTCTCTTGTTCCGCTCTCTCCTCCGAAGGTCGCATCCATCTTGCGCAACCGGTATGGACATGGAGGGACAGATATAGGACTGACCAATGAAAAGTCCCTGAATCAGGCTATTGCTCACCATGGTGTGATTTTCGAACCGGCTAAAGGCCTGATGTGGGTATCGACTGCTCCTTGGCAAACCGGAGCTTTTGTCTGCTATGATCTGCATCGCATATTTGCTACTGACGAATCGAATGAACCTGCACGAATTGATACAATAAGTCGGCTCGATGTGCCACAGTTGTGTATCCCGGCAGATCAACGTTTCTTACGAGAGGACTATCCTCGGATTGTTTGTTATCGGACCTCTGCTGAACAGTTACGGCAGGCGATAGCTCAACACGATGGCTCCCGGCAGAATTTGCTCGACTCCTTGCAAAACAGTAACCCGAACTTTTGGGGAACTTGGGCATTGTGCGGTGACTATTATGTCATGCTCGGATGTCAAGATGATGCGCGTCATTGTTGGGAACGGGCCCTGCAACTGGAAATTCCCCGTGAGCGCGAACGTCAGGAAATTGAACGTAAAATCGAAAAACTATGATACGAAATTCACAAATTCAATTTGCAGCTCCTGAAGATATAAAGAAATTTCAGGAGGAGCGGTTGCGTGAGGAACTTCGCTATTTGGCGGATCATTCACGTTTTTATCAGGCCATGTTCCGAAACGAAGGTGTCGATATTCGGGATATTCGTACGTTGGAAGATCTGCGGCAATTACCTGTGACAACCAAAAAGGATTTGCAACAACAAAACGATGATTTCTTATGCGTTTCGCGTCGTGAGGTGATTGATTATGTAACAACTTCCGGGACATTGGGAGATCCTGTTACTTTTGCTTTGACCGAAGAGGATCTCGATCGATTGGCCTATAATGAGGCATTGTCATTTGCAACAGTCGGTTGTACTCCCGATGACATTATTCAGTTGATGGTCACGATTGACCGCCGGTTTATGGCAGGGTTGGCCTATTTTCTTGGAGCCAGAAAGTTGGGGTGTGGCGTTACTCGTGTGGGGAATGGCATTCCTGAATTGCAATGGGATACCGTCCGTCGTATCGCGCCTACAGCATGTATGGTTATCCCCTCTTTTTTACTCAAATTGACTGATTATGCTGAAGCCAATGGGTTTGATTACCGAAATTGTCCGTTACGTAAGGCAATCTGTATAGGTGAAGGATTGCGATTACCGGATAATTTTGAACTGAATACTCTTGGCCGTAAGATTCAGGAGAGATGGCCTGAGTTGGAGCTCTATTCTACTTATGCTTCGACAGAGATGCAAACTTCATTTACAGAATGTGCCTGCCATCAAGGAGGACACCTGCCTCCGGATCTGATTATTGTTGAATTTCTCGATGATGAGAATCGACCTGTTCCAGAAGGGGAGCCGGGTGAAGTGACAATTACCACTTTGGGCGTGCGTGGGATGCCCTTGTTGCGTTTTAAAACAGGCGATATTTGTCGACACTATTCCGGGGCGTGCGGTTGCGGTCGCAATACCATTCGTTTGAGCTCGCTGCTCGGCCGTAAAGGACAGATGATCAAATATAAAGGCACGACGCTGTATCCGCCCGCACTATTTGATATTCTGGATAATATTCCGGAGGTTGAAAACTATATTGTCGAGGTCTTTACCAACTCTTTGGGAACAGATCAAGTACAAATTAAGGTGGGTAGTAAAGATCATAGCGATGAGTTGGTGAAACGAATAAAAGATGTTTTTCGTTCAAAAGTGCGTGTCGCCCCCGATATTCTGTTTGAACCTACCGAACTTATTGCTAAATTGCAAATGCCGCCTACTAGCCGTAAGGCTGTGAAATATTTGGACTTGCGTAACAATATTTATCATTAATCGAAGTGACTGCAGTAACAGAGAAGCCTTAATTCTAGGGCTGTTTTTGCGTATCATTCGTAATGATTCTGAGGTATTGGATGAGCCGTATTTTGCCGGTGAGCTCTTTGTGCAATACTGGGTGGATGGCGTAATTCATTGATCGAAAAATAGAATGTAAACGTTTGAGTTAGTTACGCGTATACGGAGATGTATGGACATGGATCAGCCTTCTTTGTTTAACTAATACCGATTTGTCATGAAAAAACTGTTGTTGTTGATTGCTGCTTTAGGCTTTGCCTGGAGCACGAATGCTCAGCCTGAATTAGCTGAGGTTAAGGATCTTTACGTTTATGGAGTGGATTTCTCGTTGGCTAAAGTGATTGGAGCCGATGAAACGGCACAAGAATTTGCTGCAGTTTTTCCTCGAATCAATCAATTGTTGATTGATGAACCTTCTAAATATGATTTTGCAAAAGCTTTTCGTATTCCAGTAGCAGGACTCAATATTACTCCTACACAAACTCATAATCAAGCGTGTGATTATGCAGATCTGGTAAGTATGAGTAATGAGGAAAATAATGTTTCAGAAGAGGAGATCCAAAAACTGATTACAAGTTACGAATTGCCTCAAGGCGAAGGAACAGGTGTTGTATTTATTGCATTGACCTTAAATAAAGGGATTGGTAAAGGTTCCTATCAAGTGGTCTTTTTTGATATAGCTAATCGTAACATCATTCTTTCCCGCATGGTAACTGCTAAAGCAGGAGGGTTCGGACTGCGGAATTATTGGGCCGGATCAGTTTATAACGTGCTAAAGTCGTGGAAAACGAAATAGTCAAACTTGTTTTTACTCAAGTGTAGCACGCTGCAAAAAAGAGGACGTGTTGCAAGAGAAGCGAAAGCGATACACCTTGTTAGTGTAAGAGTAATAAAAAAGAGAGCCTGCTTAATAGCAGGCTCTCTTTTCTGTCGTTGAAATGCTATGAGAGAAATAGTGTCGTGGAATACTAATCCCGTACACTATTAATCGTCATTGCGATCAACCAATTTCAAGTCAGTCTTGTTGGTGATCTCAACCTCGAAATTGTCTGGAACGTTCAGGGTGTAATAGAGACGTTTTCCCTTCTTCTCCCAGGCTAAAGAGATCTCGTCATCGCCAACAGGAATCGTGCCGCTGCACTGTTTCAGATTTGAGGCATTGAAAACTACATGCAGCTTTTTGTGGATCGGATCGACTTTTGTCAACCCTAACAAGTCACGATAGAACATGTGTGCGATGTGGGCTGCAAAACCGTGGTTGCAGCTGGCGTGTGGAGTCAGATTTTCCCACAGAGTGCCAGTCATATTGGCCATGTAGAGGTATTGCTCCACTGATTCGTCCAGCATCTGCTGTACCAAACCATATTCAGCTAACATCTCCATACGCAGATAGGTGCCGATAAATGCATTGGCCGGGTAAATTTCGGGATAAGCTCCCAATTCCTGACGATTGGGACCGAAATCTTCACAAAGAATCTTGAAGAGTTCAGGATAGCGCTCTGCAGTGGCCGTGCCGCAGAAGAAGGCATAGTATTGGCAGGTCTCCGTGCGATTTTTGGGTTGAGGAACCAATTTGCCATTTTCGCGAATTGCGTTGTCAATGAAGAATTGTCCGTCGAACGATTGTTCGCGAATTACATTTTGAATACGCTCGGCCTTTTTTACTAATTCTGGTTTGTCATACAACTTACCTGCCACCTGAAGCATTTTGGCGTAGAGCATGTTGGTCGGGTAGTTGACATCCTGTACGAATGAATTGGCCTTTGACCATTCGAGGAATACCCATTTCTCAAGACCTTCGAGCAGTTCGTATTCGTTCTCATAACGACTGAAATAGTCGAGCAGAGCATTCACACGTGGTTCCAATGCGGCAATCATCTCCTGGTCGTTGCTGCGTTCGAGGTACTCTTCCAACTCGATCACGAACCACATGGCCCAGTTCGGAATGAAATTGCCGTTAACGTGATCTGACGGATAGCACATCGGCAACATTCCTTCCGGGATGTGATCGAATTTTTCAGGCAACAGGAAGTTTTCCAAAAAGTTGGTTTCAATCAAGTGGTTCCCAGAAAGATCGAATGCGATTCGAGAGGTGAAGTAGCTGTCGCACAGCCAACCTGCACGCTCACGTGAAGGACAGTCCATAAAAATATCCAAAGCGTTCTGTTTGTAGGTCTCGACAGCTGCTTTGTATATCTTGTTGATGCCTTCGTTGTCACACGCAAATTTGGCACGTGATACATCCGAGTTGACATACTGACGGAGATAAACGTCACTCACTTTGCAATCCCCCTCTTCGATTACAGCTTGCATATACTGCATGGTATAGGGTTCGAATGATTCGATGATGTACTCGCCAGGAGCCAATTCGAACTCCATGCGACCGTCAAATGACATGCGGCGTTTGATCTTGCCGTCGGTCAGCAGTTCGTCCCAAATGAAAGCCACTTTGGATGGGGTGCGTACTTCGAACTTTGCACCGAGGAAGCCGGTGGAGTTGCACTCGAATTTGAAAATGTTGTTGGGAAGAGTGTCTGTCGCATGACGAATCGAATAATCGGGATATTTAACCCGACGTGCGATCAGGTTTTTATGATCGGTCTCCTCCAATTTCGAAGGGACGAAAAGCGGTGAATCGGGATCGGTCAACCAGGCATTATATCCCGGTTCTAATTTGTACAATTCACGATATGTACGTTGAAAACTGAATTTCGGAGCATCGGCAAGGCGTTGTCCCAATACAGCCCCTTCGAATGGAATGGCTACTTCGTTCCATTTGCCGGTAGCTGTTGCTGCAACGACCTGTCCGTCTGACGTTACTTCGGCCTGCAGGAACGATGGCGCATTCATAATATAAAAGTTGGGAACGTTATAGCCCGCAACTTCAATGGCAAGTAGGTTTTCGCCCTCTTTCAGATAGGGTTTCAGATCGTATTCATCGACACGGTAATATCCTTTGCCCGCAACACATGGTCCATGGCCGAGGAAAGTCCCATTCACATAGGCCCGATAATCGCTGTGAGCGGTTATGCGCAGTTGCATGTCCGAATCCCCATTCCATGGAATCATGGCACGGAAACTGGCTGTGAGGTTGGGTGTGGTCTGTTGCTCTGCAATCCATACGGGGACAGCCTTTTGAAATGATACGGGCTGTGCCTGTACTTGGGGCGTCAGGAACCATCCTGCCAATAAAAGTAGTCCGGTACGCAGTAGTTGTCTCATATAATTAGATGTTGTTTGTTTTGGAGTATTTTATCGCTAGGTGATTGGGCAACACACATTTTGTATATTAAAAATGGTTGCTCCTGTTTATCTTACAAAGATTCTTTGATGACTACAGGACGAAAATACCCCTCAGGTTTTTATCGATTCGCTTGGGAGTTTGGGCTAAGTCCTCAACTCAATAAAATTATCGGTTGGCAGTAGCGTCGTTCAATAGCCAGTCGAGTAGTAATTCCTTCATCACATCGTGGAACCGGAATGATGAGCGGAAGCCCCATCCGTGTCCGTCTGTTGGAAAAACATACATCGTAGCGGGGACCTGCCAGCTCTTAAGTGCATTGTAAAACATCGTACTGTTTTGAGCTGGGACAGTGCGGTCATCATCCGACAGAATCAGAAGTGTTCGTGGCGTTTGTGCCGTGACCTGTTTTTCGTTTGAATAGTATTCACGCAGTTGCGAAGTGAGGTTCTCTCCGGCCAGATTCTTCACTGAACCACGATGGGTCAGGCTGTCTGCAAAGGTGATGACCGGGTAGAACAAGACGCCGAAATCGGGACGAGTCCCTGCATCGAAATGGGTCATCAGGGTTGATGCCAGATGGCCACCGGCAGAAGAGCCCATCACTCCGACTTTGTTCGGATCAATTTTCCACTCCTGGGCGTGCTCGCGAATGACACGCATCCCTTGTTGTGCATCACTCAGAGGAATAGCATGATGACCATTCGGGATACGATATTTCAGGACGATTCCTGTGATACCGTTCTCGGCAAGCCATTTGGCGATATCCTTGCCTTCGTGATCAATAGCCAAAAAAGCATAACCGCCTCCAGGGGCAATCATGACGGAAATACCGGTGTTTTTGGCGGGATTCGCCGGATAAACGAATAGTGAAGGCTCCGTAACATTGTGAAGCAATCCGTTTTCGTCAACACGCTCCTCGCTGGTGATTCCGCTCACTCCCGGAGGAGTAGAGGACCAAAGTTTCAATTCAAACGGCTTGGTTTGTGCCTCTGCACTTAGGCCTATCAAAGATAGGCACCCGGCTGCAACCGTGGTTTTCATAAAACGAATGAATGAAAAATGCATAATTAATGTGAAGCTAATAGGTGTTTCAGATTAGTGTTAATTGCGTGTAAAATACGTGCAGGGTAATTTGTATCGCTAACTGGTGCCGCAACAAGTACTCGATGGTTTACTTTATGTCAAAGTTAGCATATTTTATTTTCCTTTTACGGTGTGTGTCCCTGCTGTAAGTGTGGTTCTGTCTCCCGATGGGAAGATTACCTCTGCTAAAGTTCCTTCTGGGACGGTAGCGGTTACTGTCATGGTTTTCCCCTTGCGGATAACGTGAGCCTCAATAACACCGTTAACTGTGCTGACCGTAGCTGAAGCCTCGGTCAGATTTCCCATCTGCGGTGCAATCTGGAAGATTTTGAAGCCAGGTGCAGTCGGAGCAATGCCGCATACTTTTTGGCTCAACAAGGTCAAAGGCCCACCAGTCCAAGCATGGTCGTTCGAATTGGCATCTGTTGCATGCGCTTTGTATTTCCATACTTCAAAAAGCGTGGTGTACTCATCATAGCTGAGCATTTCGGCGTAACGTTTATGGATGCGTTCGATAGCCAACTCTGGGCGGTTGATTGTAAAAAGTGCCTCCAACACATATTTTTCCATATAGGGGCCTGCATGTTGTTCCGCGCGAAGAACTTCGGCTAGTTGTGGGTATTTGTCTGGTGATGCCAACCCTGCTAAAATAGCCATGGCTTGTGCACGATCATCCGTTTGACCTTGATACGCAGGATCGCGATAACAACTGCCGGTCCAGAAACGTTTGTCAAAATTCTGTTCGATGCCGGTCATGATCTGGTCGATTTTAGCTATGTCATCCTGCTTGCCGAGCATCTGGGCAAAAGCTCGCTCTGCTTTCATGGCTAAATAATACCATGCATTGGTCAGCACCAGGTAATCTTTGTGTTCACCCCAATCGGCCCAGGTCCAGTCGCCGGTTCGGTGCATGACTAAACCGTCGGCTCCGATTTCCCAGTGTTCGTGCAAGTAACGGTGCATGCCATCGTAGATGGAAGCGACGAAACTGCTGTCGCCACTGTAAAAATATTGGGTGTAGAAACCGTACCAACCTACCAATGCAAGCGATTGCAAAGGCAGCTCCCGTGACCAGTTGCCGGCTGGGGCCGGTGAGAAGATCACCCCGTCGTTGCGTTGCCAGCCGATTATCTCACGAATTGCCTTGGTCGCCAACTTTTGAGCTTGCGGATCAAAAGCATAGAAACTTTGTGCCAGTTCATTGGCTAAATCTCCTCCCCACTGGGCTCGTTCACGCTCCGGACAGTCGAAATAGGTATCACGCATATTGAGATAAAGTGTCCGCGCTGCCCGTTTCCACAATTCATTTAAAAATGGATCGTTACATTGGAATTTGCCGGCAAATTCGGTGTTGTATCCTGTCTCCCGGAATTTCAGAGCCTTGACCTCGACCCCTTGAGGGATCACATATTTTACAATATGGCCGCTCATCCAGCCTAAGTTTTCATATTGCTGTAAGCCCGGGCGGGTGATGTATTCACAGCGTACCGAGGCTGTGCTGCCATTACCGGTATAATAGTTATCCGTTTGGATGCGGATGGTGTCGCCACCTTTGTCTGAAACAACCTCCAACCATGGTGTGATTTGTGCGTTGTAAGGCAGTTTGCAGAAAAGTGTGTCGCCCACCTGTTCGATCCCAACATACTCTTTCAGACCATAGTCTTTCCACATCGGGATGGGACGTTTGACCAATTTGCCGAAAGGAGCACGATTGGCATCTCCGACCATCATGGCGTTCGTTTTGATTTTGTCTTCGCCTGGCAGGTTCCATCCTTCGATCGCTTTGCGGGCATCGTAACGAATATTGCCCTCTGGCATACGGTAATTGGGGTGGGGCGCATCCGTGTTCGAATAGGCCTGGTAGGTGTCACAACTCCATTGATTGTTCGAGATAATCTCCACCCCAGGAGCTTGACAATCGAACAGAAAACCTGCATGACCACTGCTCGAGTGGCTAAATCCATTCAAACCAAAATACCATACCAATGCAGCGATTGTATTCTCTCCCTCCTGCAGATAGGGCGCGATGTCGATTTCATCGTAGTATGCGTCGCCTGGAGCTGGACCTCGTTTCAACGATCCTTCGAATACGACCATTTGACCGTTGATCCATAACCAGTATTTACTGTCAGCAGCAATACGTGCCATGGCCTGTGCCGGAACTTTTTCAATGTCTACGGTGGTGCGGTATGTGTACCAACTGTTGGGGTGACTTTGATTCGTTTCATGGCTGATCCAGGCTCCTTTCCAGGGTGTTTCGGCGTGGATACTGAAACTGGCCATCACGCCGATCAGCAGAAAAATAAATTTGTGCATAAGTGTTCGTTAGGTTAGTTTGTGTATGTATGAAGATAGGTTTAGGTGAATCTTTGATTCCTCTCTATTTTCGAGGTAGTTTCCAGTTGTGGGTCTGATTGTGCTGGCGATCTTTTACAGTAAGATCTATTCCTTTGTCATTAACCGTAATATAGGCTCCCTCTGTGTTGGAATTGACCAGCATTGGGTAATTACGCCCCTCCTCTCCAGCGGGAGAATAAACGTGACGATGCAAATGTCCGCATAACATCAAATCGATGTTGGCTTCGTTGAGCAGTGGCACAAAGAGCCGTTGTGATTCCAAAGGTCCATACCAGGTGTCGCATCCGGGCGGGATGTGGATCACTACGATGCGGTACGCTGCATTTTTGCAGGCTTCGCTATCCAATGTCTTTTTAAGCCAGGCCACCTGTTCGTTTCGAAAAGTGTCAAAAGCACTCAAATCGAAATATTCCATATCGGAATCGGGTTTGTCCTCTCCACCGTCCAGCACAATAAAAAAGACAGGCCCTGCCTGGAATGAGTAATAGGTCGTTTGGGTGGGTGCAGGGAAAAAGTTGCGGTATTGGGCAAAGAAAAGTCCGCGGGTCTCATGGTTGCCCCTGGCGTAGAAGAACGGAATCTCTGAGGCAAAACGCTCCGTGGCCGTATGGAGAAAACCATTGAAAATGCCGGCCCCGGAATCGAATGTTGTCACCATATCTCCGTTGAAGATGACAAAGTCGTTTTTCTCTTTTTGTACATTGTCGATTAAATCTGCCAATAACTCGTTGTCGCCGTGTATGTCATTGACGACGGTAAATGAGATTTCAGGCTTCGAGTAGTCAAATGTGGTAAAAGAGAGAGGCTCGCGGACGTAAGATTCGCTGGCAACGGTATGACCGTATTGAACGAAATAGTTTTCCAGTACAGTCACTTCTCGAGAATAGATGCGATACCGGTATTTGGTCCCTTTTTCAAGTCCGGTAATATGGATGCGGTGTAAAGTGTCAACGACTTTACGTCCCATCTCGGTTTGGTAAAATTTCGGATGTTCGGTTGCATAAAAACTGCGCCCGTCATTCGGGGCAATCTCGACCCAGGAAACAGCAGGCCGATTGGTCATCCAAACAATGGTTACTTCGTGCTCGCCCATCTGTTGTAAATAGGGGCCTCCGGAGATTTTAATCTCTTGCTCTTGGGCTGAAACCCCAATCCATGCAAACAATCCAACGAGTGTTAAAAGCCATTTTTGTGACATGATGAATAAGGTGGAATTAATTGAAATATAAAAGTTAGTAATTCAGTCTTTTATGAGACGCTCATGAGAGAAAATGCAAATTGACCGAACAAAGGTACGGCTTTATTTTTGGAAAACCTTGTACTGTTGGGTTTAAAAATTTGTTAACCTTTTTGTTGATATAACAGTAAGAGAACCTTGTTGAGTTAGTCGAATCTTTGAATTGTAAGTTTTTGTTTGTCAGTTGAATCTTTGAGATGTGGGGATGGCGAATTTGGGCCGCTCGCATTTTTTTATTATTATTACCATCTCATCTAAAACTCATACGTATGTCTTTGATTTCAGATTTGTTGATTTCTGGCCGGAAGCAGTTGGTGTGGATGGCCGCTATTTCACTGTCTGTTGTCGCCTGCAATGAGACCGGAAAAATTGATCGCCGTGCCGTTGTAGAGCGTCATCGGATTGTGACCGATTCGGTTTATCACCGAAGCCCGGCACAGGTAGGTAACGGCAATTTTGCTTTTGGCGTGGATGTTACCGGATTGCAAACATTTGTCCCCTTCAATACCATGTCGCACTGGAGCTGGCATAGCTTCCCTCTGCCTGATGGTGTGAAGGTTGAGGACTATACCGGAGTCCCTATGGATACCTATGGGAAAATGATCCCCTATGAGGTTGGCGATCCGAATAAACCTGAGATTACAGCTTGGTTGGTTGCCAATCCCCACCGATTTAATTTGGGACGTATCGGCTTGCAGATGACCCATGCGGATGGATCGCCTGTCGTTGAAAGCGATTTGATGAATCCGCATCAGGAGGTCGATCTTTGGAAAGGTATTATATACAGTTCATTCCAGATCGATGGTGAAAAGGTTGAGGTAACTACTGCATGTGATCCTGATCAAGATGCTCTTGGTGTATCTATTAAATCACCGTTGGTGGCTCAGGGACGTATTGGAGTCTTTTTTGATTTCCCCTATGCCGATCACGGCGACTTTAGAGATACTGTGGGCGATTACAATGCTTATGACAAACATCGCTCTGAGGTAATCTCGAATGGCAGTCAAAGTGCTGAAATCCTCAGAACGATGGATAGTACCACCTATTATACTGCTCTGAAATGGGCTACTCCGGCTTCATTCGGTCAAGATACTCCGTCGGGATCTCCTCACCGTTTCTTGCTGATGCCTACGGAAGGGGAAGAGTTGATGTTTACTTGTGCTTTCTCTCCTGACGCAATCGCTGTTGATCAGTTGCCTTCCGCCTCGCAGATTGATGAGGCGAGCGCAAAAGCCTGGGAGGCTTACTGGATGTCTGGTGCTGCTATCGACCTTTCAGAAAGTACGGATCCTCGTTGGGAAGAGCTTGAACGTCGTATTGTGTTGTCTCAATACGTGTTACGTGTAAATGAGGCCGGTGATCTTCCTCCTCAGGAGAGCGGTCTTGTTAATAACGGTTGGTTCGGCCGTTTCCATTACGAAATGATCTGGTGGCATGGTGTACATTACGGCTTGTGGAATCGTTGGGAGTTGTTCGACAGAAGTTTGCATATTTTCCCTGACTTTTTGCCTACTTCAATCCAACGTGCACAGAAAATGGGACGTCGTGGAGCCAAATGGCCCAAATGTACCGCTGATTTTGACCGTGAATGGCCATGTTGGGCTCATGGTCTGTTGATTTGGCAACAACCGCATCCGATCTACTTTGCAGAGATGGATTATCGCCTCCATCCAACTCAGGAGACTCTTGATAAATGGAAAGATGTTGTGTTGAACTCAGCACAATACATGGCTGACTATGCTCATTATGACGCAGCGAATGATCGTTATGTGCTGGGCCCCCCTGTCGTAATCGTATCTGAGAATACAGATGCTCTCAAGACGGTCAATCCTATTTTTGAGTTGGGTTATTGGCGTTATGGATTGCGTACAGCACAACAGTGGCGCGAACGTCTCGGTATGCCTCGTGAACCGCAATGGGATACAGTTCTCAATAAGCTTTCTCCGCTGCCGATCCAGGATAGCGTATATGTAACTTATGAAGGTATTCCCGACATGTGGACAAAATATACCTTTGAACATCCTGCATTGACCGGTGTGTTTGGTATGCTGCCGGGTGATGGAGTTGATACTACCGTTTATCGTAGAACGTTGGATAAAGTGAATCGCGAATGGCAGTCTGACCGTATCTGGGGCTGGGACTTCCCAATGATGGCTATGGGAGCTGCGCGCAGTGGTAATCCGGAATTGGCAATCGATATGCTGATGCATAACTCCAAACAGTTCCGTTTTGACGAGCATGGCCTTGCTAGTGGTGGCCCATGGCCTTACTTCCCGTCAAACGGCGGTTTGTTGACTGCAGTTGCCATGATGGCCGGAGGTTGGGATGGTTCGCAAGGCGAAGCTCCGGGCTTCCCGAAAAATGGCAAGTGGGTAGTTAAATACGAAAATTTTGTTCCGATGCAATAAAGACTGCTGCCTATTAAACTTGACTGCTTTTCAGGTGTTTAGTATTGATTCGACGCTGAATCTTGATCTGTGAGGATAATTTAAGTTATTAAAAATATTTAATAAATTTGGATAATTTGAAATTTTGTCCTTACATTTGTGGTGAAGTTTAGGTTCATTTAGGTTAGTAGTTTTAGGTTAGTAGAAGGGAAAACGGTGGAATAGTGGTAGTTGTCACATTCTGCCGTTCTTCCTTTGAAAAAGAAAGTTCGTTTTTAAAATAATATAATAAAGAAGGAGGGCTCATTAAGATATGAGCCCTCCTTCTTTATTGTTCAATCGAGTTGTTGATAGTTATTAAAATAATTTATTTTTCAAGCTGAAAAACAAATCCACCTTTGAATAATAGTGTTTTGCGCAGGTTCTGATCCGGTTCGTATTCAGGAAACAGTTCAGGATTACTCTCAACCTGTGCAATAGCCCGATCTAATAAGCGGTCGGCGGTATGACGTGCATGGCGCCGCAGTCGTTCTTGTTGTCGGATCGATGCGGCAGAACCGTAATCGGTTTTACCTTGGAGGATACCTGTGGTACCAACAGCTGCACACATTTCGTCAATCACCATACATCGGATGTAGTAGGCTAAAGGTGCTTTCAGGTAATCGGCAGTAAAGGCGGAGTATTGACTCTCTCCCAACTGATCGTAAAGTTTCCCAAAGATGGGCTTGAGATGTTGCAGTTGTGCAGCTTCGATGAGTGAAGGTCGGATTAACTCTTCACGAAATTGTTCAGTAGCGGGGAAGGCTATTTCGAGTACTTCCGTCGGTGTGATCAGCAGTTCCATAATCAGTCGATGTTACGTAAAGCGTACTTGGTGATTTGCGCAAGGAATAGATTTTGCTCCGGATCTTCAATGTCATAATCTAATCCATCGGCACGCCGAGCTTCCCAAACTTTCATGTAAAGAGGTTTTGAACGGGTAGGAGGTCTATTAATGACCTGCATGGAGGATGCATCGCAATCCAGAATCCGATTGATGATGATTTGAATGGGTTCGAGTAGTTCTTGTTGAGCTCCGAGGATAAGGGTGTTTAAAGCAATTTCATACTCTTGCAAGATACGTTCAGAGCTGAAGCCTGAGAGGTAATCCAATCCACTTAAGGACCTGAACCAGGAGTGTGCTACGACAATGTCGGTGACGGCTTGATCGTGCAGATTTTTCCAGTCACCCTCGTTGGTGGAGGTGATCGGAACGAATTTCGAGTTGTCGGCCTCTTCGGCATTTTTGACCATGAACATTACCTGTCCCGGCTCGCCCGCAAAACGTTTCTCTGCAGTGCGGATAATCTCATAAGCATCCTGTTCATTATCTACGTTACCATCTAATACCATGATTCCCGATAACTGGAATGAGTTGTCAAGACGACTGATGTTCCATTTGTCCGTTTTGTAGGCGATTGCCGATACGTTCATTCCTGCAATATAGGGAGGCAGACCGTAATGTTCGAACATCGGTTCGTAATCCTTGTAATGGAAGATTGATCGGATGGTACCGTCCGGAAATTTTTCAAAAAGAGGATAGAGTGGTAGCTGTTTGGCGTTCGCAGTAGAAAACTGGTGCCAATCATGGTGCAGTAAGACATGTTTGCCATCTTTGGCCAGGCGACATTTGGACGCATCTTGATGGTACAGGGACAGGAAATCGTGGTTCGTTGTAGTGACGATTTCGAGGAACGCATTGCCGAAAAGGGATTTGTCGAAGGCCAGTTTATTGAAAATTTGCCTGAGCGTTTCTCCTTGACCGTTCGCTGATTCAATGAAATAGGCTAAACGGGGTATCTCGTTGTCGTAGATGAAACCTTTCCCGGAAATGTAGTCGGCTTTATCGTTAATGATTCGTCGATGTGTGGTCGATCGTCGGGCCATTAATGCGAGAGCTTCTGGAAAAAGGTTGTCATCTCCCCAACGCCAATATTGCGATGACCCAGCCAACGAACTCCCTTGTGTGACGAAAGGATCAATCCTGTTGTGTGGCAGAAAGAGTTTTCGGGCTCTATTTTGAGTAGTTGTTTTTTGTTTCATATGGGGAACAATAATCCGGGTACGGGTCGGCGCATGGCGACATTCCGTACCCGGATGGTGAAAGGTTAGAATAGTGTATCGAAATCGTCGATAAATGGAAGGGCTAAATCCGTGTCGATACTTTGCAGAACGACAGTAGCTGTAGTCTCTTCACGTAGTTGTTTGCCTGTCGTTGAGGTGACTGACTCGACTCGTAAGGGGCGTTCTTTGTCGAATCGGGGAGAGTATCCTACCAGAAAAATATCATCGTTCATGGTGCGTACGACAGCGATTAAGCCCTCTTCGGAGAGACTGAGGATGGAGTCCAGGGCGGCGATGGAATCGCTTCCCATTTTATCCAGTACAAATCTCAGTTCGTGAGTAACAACGGGTGAGTGGTGTACGAGCGATATGTTTTCACTGTATTCGGCTTCGTCTTCGCGAAATTCGTATTTGGTGAATTTTTTTTCTGCAGCAAGTGTTAGTTCGAACAGGGCTCGATCTTCCTCGCTGTAACTGACACTGGTCACATCGCTTGCGGCAATGAGTCCGAGTGTGCGGATTCCGCCATTTTTGCGCTCCGCTTTTCTTTGATAACCGATTAATGCCATAAATAATAGCGTTTAAAATTAGGCAACGGTGGTTGAGGCCATTGAGATGAGTTCGGGCAACAGGTAGTCGCAGCCAGCCATAAATACGGCACGTTGACGATTTTCCATCTGATCCGGATTGTACCACATGCGCACTTCAGTTCCCGGGAAGTCGGCGGTGTTGACGGCGAGAGCGAGGTTTCGACGATCGGTCAGGATGGCGAAAGATTGCGGCAGGTCGGTCAACTCTTTCAGGTAAGATGAGATTTGTACATCGATTACCGGAATTCCTCGGAAAGACAGTCCTTCTCTTCCGTTTTGTTTGGCTACATAGGCTGACTCCAAAATGACGTTGTCGAGCTCTTCTTCATATTTGGCGTAGATGTCCGAAGATACCAGATAAACCAAATTTCCTTGAGGTTTGAAGGCTTTGAGCAGATCTGAGGCATTGTCCCAAACCTGTTTGAGTAGAGCTTCGGCTGCATCAGCTGCGTCAGTGGTAAATGAAGTACCGATTGAGACGTTTTTGATATCGTTTTCGGTTTCACCAATATCGTCCGTCAGGCGTTTTAAGAAGCCGTCAAAGGTGTTGAGTTTGTCTTCACGATCTGTATCACCGAGCCACATCGTTGCGCGGATACTCTCTGCGATAGCCTCTTTGAACAGGGCTGTTTCAGCGGCTTCGAGTTCAGTTCCGGACAGATCGTCCAGGTTGACGTCCGAACGATTGGTGATCAGTTCGTACACCATGTTGAAATAGTCATCAGCTGAGTAGCCTACTTCAGCTTTTACTTTGGAGAGCTGGATCGTCTTTTGGTATTTGGACGCAGCGCTTCCTCCATTCCAGCCGCTGGTGGTATATTTCTGCAGAATGTCACCGGCTCTTTTCCAGAATTGCAAGGTAGTTGGCACCGGCATGTTGTACATGATTTTGATTCCGAGAGCAGCAGCATCGGGGCCGGTCAACATAGGACGAAAAAAGATTGTCTCGAGATCACGACCGGTGTAGGTTTTGGGATTTTCGATTTTTGCCATGATAAAATGATTGGTTAGTTAGTAAAAAAGGGTTTGAATAATTGGAGTTACGTTATTTGAAGTTTCGGATATCTTCGTTGTAGGAGTGAGCGTTGGCTGAAATTTTCTTTTCGACCGGAGAGGGATCTTCGCGGGGCAAAGTGCGGGTTGGATAGGCTTGAAGACGCGCATTCTCAGCTTCCAGTGAGGCGATTTGCGCTTTGAGTGAAGCTATCTCCTGTTGATAGTTTTGTACGGTAATGGGGGTGTGATGTAATGATGTTTGGGCGGGTTCAGATCCGACTGCCTGTGGGACTGTATTGATCGGCGTTTCATTGGAAGTTGGGGCCGGTGTCACGGCGTCGGATGTTTCGGAAGTTGCCAAGCCGAGCAGATCGAGCATGGCATGCCAATGTTGTTTAAGCGTCATGTTAGTTGGATTTGAGTTGAAGTTGAGCGGTAATTCTGCCAGTGTTTCGCATAGAGTGCGAAACGAAGCATGATTGGTAATCGGTTGTGCTGTAAAGATTCGGTCGATTAGTCCGGCTTTCAGGGTCTCTTCGGGGGATAACCAGCGCCCATTCCCTTGGTTGTATTCCATCAATTCGATGAAATGAGAGATGGGAAGACCGGATCGTTTTGCATAGATATTGGCAATGCGATCATCGGTTTTCTGAAGCATCTGCGCTGTCTCATCTAAAGTTGTGGCATTGCCTTCCGAATTACAGCTGGCCCGGTGAATGAGATAGAGCCCGTTGGCAGACATTTCGCGTTTCCCTGGTGAGGCAGCTTGTGCGATGATGGTAGCGGCTGATGCGGTATAACCGTAGCAACGGGTTGTAATTGGACAATTGAGTGATCGTAGTGCATCGTGAATCAGCAGCGCATCGTTTACGTCTCCGCCTGTTGAACGAATGTGTACAGTGAGTGAGGTAATGTTTTGTGTTTGAATTTTGTCGAGCTGTTGTTTGAATTCGGAATAGGTTGAACAACTCTTTTTTGCTATGTCAGGTGAGTCCGGATTATAAAGGCCGATTATGCCTTCGATTGCTATTTCGGCAGTTTGGTTTGCGAGGTTAGTAATTGTGATGTTTCCTTTCATGGGCAGGAGGGTTGAATGGTTAGCATAGATTGACATCTTTGTAGTAGTACATGCATTTACGGATATATTCGTAGGAGCAGGAGAAGATTTCGGTAGCTTTCCACATGGCGTCGATTTTTTTGTAGCCTTGTTGCAGAAGAGAGTTGACATATTCGCGAACTGAGAGCACTTTGCAGCGGGTTGCATCGACAACGCCGATTTCGATCAATTTGGCGATCATCTCTTCGGGTGTTATTTTGGGGTATCGTTGCAACAGTTGAGAGGAGAGTTTTTTTTCATAGATCGTCATATTAGGGAGGAGTTTTAAAGGATAAGGATGATAGATAGGATATAAGAAGGAAGCATAGAGGGTGTGTTAGAAAGAGGCTAATTCGACAACACTTTTCACGGCTTTTTGGGCTTCGGTAATGTCTGATTCTAAAACATAGACTTTAAGCGAGGAGATTTTTTGATCTACTATTTGTTCTATTTTAGATTGTGTGATGGTGTTAGGTCGTGAGTCGGAAGCATCGCTGTTAAAAGATTGTTTTTGAGTGTTCAGTGTAGATGTCTGCCGGGAATTATTGCCAATGAATGCAGCGGGTATCTCTGCTGGTTGCATGAATTGACAGTCGAGCGACATTCGTTTTTGCAATACACTCCAAGTCGAGATGTCGTTTGGCTCGATTCCTATAGCCATAGAGACGGGCGTTGAGTTATTATGACTCATTGGTTCTATGGTGTTAGATTCTACTGTTGTTAGATTGGTAATGGCTTGAGGTCCTATGGGTGGATCTTGTAATGTGCTTTCAGGTTGGGAGCTTGCAGGCGCAGTAGCCACTGACGAAGCCGGTGAAAAACTATGATTCTCATCACTTGAATTTAAAGTGTTGGGGGTGATTCCGAGGGGGGCAATATTTGGTGTAATTGGATTTTTTTGCCACTCTGCAGGCAACAGGATATGAAATAGTGTTTCAGCCATGGTTTTGACGTTAGACGAGTGTAATGAAGATGCATTTTGTTGAGCCGGTTCGTTGAGGCTGGTAATCGACGATCTCTTCCAGACGGCAATAGATCTCTTCACCGTTGATTTTGAGTTTAAAAAGAGCACGGAAATCTTGGCATAGATCGTTTGGAAGCATAAACGGTTCGATCTCTTCGGGAGTTAGGTCGAGATAGAGGGTGATCCGACGGCCATTGTTGTACAGTTCGATATTTTGGTCGTAATAGCTGTGTAGTCCTTGTAATCCGTCCCGATCTTCGAAACAAAGGGTGAATGGATTGGTGCCGGAGTGGTGGAATGCGATCAATGGGAATTGTGCGGTATAGAGAGGCCAACCCCATGATTCACCTGAGGGGAGTGTTTGAATGCCGTTGAATCGAACGATTTTGGCAGGGAAATTCAAGCTTTCAGTGTCGGTAGCATCTCCCAATCTATCACGGTCTCCAGCTTGGACGAGCGAGGCACTGGGAGCATCGGGATAACTTCCCGTTTGGTTTAGCGAAGCGGTAAATAAGGGATTATAATAGGTTTCTGCTCCCTCTGCTGCGAATTGATTGAGAATTTGTGCGCTCCAGAGTCCCAGTATCTCTTTATTGGCGGAGTCCCAGCGGGCTACACTGCCATCTCCGGACTGATAGCGAAGAACGAATTCTTGAGAGAGGTCTGCGCCCAGTTCTTCGATATGAATAGGCTTTTGTAGATCTGTTTTTTCGCTCCAATCCACGAGCTGTTGTGTGTAGAATTGTTTTCGAGGCTCGATAAAGATCGTTTTTGAGAGCGTGTCAGTGTAGAAATAGAGATTGAATAGTTGTTTGATTGCGTTAATGAATTCGATTTGTCGAATTTGATGGGCTCCGACGTCGGCGAATGAGATAGTTGTACCTTCACAGGGGTGTGGGTTGAATAGCGGACGTACAGAAATCTCATTGGACAGAGTTAGCTTCATGCCGGGATCTGCCCCTCCGAAATAGATCAGATCGAAGTAGTGAGGTTGTGAGGGGAGAACTTCGCTGGCTGCACTTTGTAGTTTTACCGAGATGTCGATTTGTCCTGTTTCGCTTACATAACCGTCGTAGAGCGCCCAGTCTTTGTCATAGATTGTATATGTTTCGTCGTTCGAGAGTATCCAGAGTTGAGGATTTGTGATATTTGCGTTGAGTTGAGTCGCGATGTCGGTTGATCGGCTGTTGAATGTTTTGAGAGTGACGGTTTTGTAATCGGAAGGTTGCAGATTGCTTAGGTCTGCCTCAGGGTTTGTAATTAGATCGTAAGTAAAGCGATAGTTGTTTCCATCAACATGGTCAAAGATGATTAGCAGATACCCTCGATTGTCTTGGTATTCGGGACGACGGTCTTCATATTGATTAAGTACTTTGAAGACACGTTCGTTGTCGTCATCCAGATAGATGCGATTAAAGCATTTGAGCTCTGTTCGACTGGCGATTTGGTAATCTGATTTGTATTTGAGGCTGTATTCGAATCCGACGGCAACTTTTTCAATTGGACAGAAGGCTATCCGGCCATCGATTTGGCGAAAAGCGTTGTTGTGGTTATAGACCTCAGAAAGGGTTTTGCCATCTTGGGTTTCATTTGGATCTGCACTATCGACGATGTTTCCAATGGTATTTAGAGTGGTGAGAGGATCTGCATAGACTCTTCCAAAACGGTCGGCAGTTGCCTCGGTTGTATGAAACCTTTTTGCCAGGAATCCCATTCGTTCAAGCAGCAGGCCGGTGTCTTTTTCGGGGTAGGCACCGCTCATGTACAGAGAGTTGAAAAAATCGCTTGCAAAAAATTGGGATTCGATGGTATAGCCCGCCTGTTTGATGATCTGTTCCAACAGACTTTTGACGTGGAGAAATGGGTGATAATCGCGAAAAGTCAGCATGCGAACACTTTGTTGGATGGTTGTAGAAGGCAGAGTAAACCGATCTCGTTGCACGGGGAAAAATCTTACCGGATGCTCCCAACTCCAACTTTGGTAAACAGTAGTGGCACTGATGGTGGTTTCGAATGGTATTTCGATTTCGTTGAACATTTGTTCAGCTGCCAGTTTGACCCACTCTTTGCCGGCTCCGATAATATTGATCTGACACCAGGTGGAGCCATCTGTATCTTGTTCATATCGGGAGATCATCGGTACTCCTTCGATGATGGTACACCCGTCGGTTTCGATACGAGCAGTGTGATGCTGTTGGTTAAACATTTCAGGCGAGTGGAGCTCGGCGGAATTGCCGAGTATGTGGCCATTTCGGGTAGTTAATGGGATTCGGATTGTTTTGGAGTATCCGGTTCGACCGGTTTCGATTTCTGTGATCGAGGCGATGGAGAGGGAGATAGCAATTTGGCTCTCTTGCGGCAGGTCGATCTCTTGATTGTCGATAAAACATCGGATCATGAGTTTGGATTTTGGGTGAGGGTATGGATCGTGTTAATAAGGGGATAGAGAGGAATGGTAATAGATAAGTGACGAATCTGAAAGATCTTACAAATGGGTATGTTGTGTTTGGATGGAGGGAATTGTTTCTAATTCGATTTGAAGCAGGTTTTCATCGAATGTGGTGATTTGGTCGGAGAGAATTTCGATCGGTTCAATACTGGAACCATGGTCAATCCAGACGCGTGGCGCTGTAATGATTTCGCTGATCCAGTCCATTGTTTTGCGGCTGATGAATCCAGAAAATAGATGTCGATGTTGTTCACTCTTGTTTTGAATAGTTTTATATCCTTGTTGGGTGTAGATGCGGTTTTTCTCTGAGTAGAGATCGATTTGTGTTTGTTGTCGCCAGGTGTAGTAATCGATTTGTCCAAAGCTGTTCCACCAGCAGAGTCTGATCTGATCGGGTTTGTCTGGAATGAACACATATTTTTGCGCAAAGAGTTGATCTGTATCGATCATAAGTGCAACTTCCATATTGTCGAAGTCAGATAGAGTTCCGTATTCGAGTGTGCGAAGTTTGGCGTCTAACTGTGTCATGTTAAGACAGATTACTAATAGTCCACCGACCTCTTGAGTGTCGATGATGGTTAGGGTTCTGTCTCCATTCCGACCGTGTAGACGGGCTTCGACGCTAAGGGGGAGGCCATCGTCGACCAATAGAGTGAGTTCGTCCCGTTGGCTTCGGGAGATTGGAATCGTTGCTGGCGAAGCGGATAATTTGATATAACTGTCAAGAGAGGTGTTACCTGCCGCTACCACCGTGGATCCTTGCACGCTTCCTGAACGAATGGTGATTTTGGATAATCGATCGGTAGGTTGGGCGAACGAGATGGATGAGGGGCGCTGTGGGGTTACATCGATTTGTCGGCGGGCATATCCAGCGACGTTGACGTTGTAGAGAGTGGCGTTTCGAAAACGTTTTTTGCCGATTAGCGTGTTGTCGTCTCCGGCCAGGATTTCAATTTCTACCAACTCATCGATTTCGGCAGAGATTTGAAAGTTGACTTCCCCGGAGGCAGGGGCATAGTAGGTGGGATATTTGACGATTTTCATAGGGGAAGGAGTTTGATGGATCAACGATCAAGTGGGGAGTCGGCCGGTGTGAAGCGCATTCGAATGTCGCAGATGACCTTGAGAACGGTTTCATTGTGAGGTGTCAGAGAGTTTTCGCTTGGGGTACAGGAGATATTGTCGAGATTGAAGACTTGTCGTCCTTGGCCTATTCGGTCGAGGATTTTAAGTGCGTTAATTTCCATGGCTGACCAAAGTTGTTCTCGGGTTTGAGGTGTGGCCTTTTTTTCTATATGTAGCAGATAAAGCTCGGCCCGATAGGTGATGAAGCCATCATGACGTCCTTCGACTTTGATGATCCGGATAGGGAGTAGCCATGCGGCAGGAAGTTTCAGGAGTCCGTTGTTGATTCGGTATTCGAATCCTGAGTGAAAGGTGTAGCCTTCGGCGGTGGCTGCCGATTCGATAACGGCAGTCAGAATATTTCTAAGCATATTTATGGGTGGAATTGAGGTGAAAGATTGTATGTGTGGACTGAGTCTAGGAAAAACCGGAAAGTCAGTCAACGTATTATGCTTGTTTGCATTTGGCGTTTAATAGCTGCATGAAAGAGTACAATGGCATCTGGCGGACAATTTCTAGTTCAGAGGGAGTGTATCCGGCGGCGAAATGCAGCATGTCATTCCAGGATATGGAATGTGCGATTGGAGAGTAGCGACTTTGCAGTTTATTTTGTGATGAGGGTTTATTTAAAGGAGAGGCATAGCAGCACGGAAATAGTTTTTTTAGGGTAGAATGGGTTTGTTGTAAAATATTGAAGAGTTCTATAACGGATGGGGCAGATATGGATTGTAATTGTTTAGCTTTTTGTCTCAATCTTTTTTCTGAGCGAGAGTGATGAGAAGAGTCGAGCAGAGCCATCATCCATGGGGCGTATTCCCATGCGTCTGTACGGTAGAGATCAGAGGTTTCGCAGAATATTTCTGCTGTGATTTTGTACATTGGGAGCGGGTCTCCGTGAATATCAATGCCGGTAATGGGAGGATGCCAGTGTGATTTTTGTAAGTGGTTTACCGTTTGGGCCCATATGGAACGTCTTATTTTTTGCGTTTTGAGTCCAAGTTGTTTACCTAGCCAATTTTGTTTCCATGTTTTCAGTTGTTCTACCCATATTGAGTGTCTGTTCTGTTTGCGAAAGAAACGTTTAAGGAAAGAGCTGCAAGTAGAATGATTGATGTCTTCAATGATTCCACTTTTGCTATTTGCGCTTCTATGATTTTGAGGGAAATTGTTTTTGGTATTCAGATCGCATGTAGAATGAGGGATGGGTTGTTCAAGAGTTTGTATGATGTGCAGTGCTAATTCAATTCGTTCATTTGGATAGGTTTTTTGCGCGATGTCTTGAGGAATGTGACAGATATTGACCAGAAAAGCGATGGATTTTTCATCTAATTCACGGTCTATTTTTCGACGGGGAGAGTATGTTTTGAGGAATTGGATCAGGTGTTGAGCTTCTTTTAGAGTAAGTTCTTCCCATCGAGTTGGGATGGGATAGGTTTGATCGTTGATAATAATGTTTATCATATGTTGATAATAAGAAGGCGTAGGAGGGTTGGGTGTGCATTACTTGTTGAAATCTTTTGATAAGATGTCAGAGCTTTGTTTATACTTGTAGCTATTGTAATATTAATGAATTGATAGATAGTTTATTGACTGAAATCTGAGGATGGGGTTTTGACTGTCGAGTTATGAACAGTGCTAAAAAAAAGAAGCAGAATTGCACAGTTAGATAGATTGTGATGCTTCAATGTCAGTATGACTTATGAAGTGGTTGTGCAATGCAAAATATGTATAGGATATTCAAAAATTGAATTGTAGGAAAGGAACAGATGATCCTCGGATGAAATTAATGAGAGTAGCTTGCTATGAATTGTAATTCAATGATTAATGTTTCATTGAATCGTGGATTTCTGTTCCATTTACACCACAAATATACAACATGAATACCCCCTTTGTCAAGAGTTTTGGCAAGAAAAATTCAATAAAAATAAATTATTTATCTTTTGGTGGGTCTAATGGAAAGAGCTCGAGCTGTTTAAACGAGTGGTTAAATGATACGCGATGGTAAGGAGAGAGTCCATGGCGTAGAACTGCTTCACGATGTTCTCGGGTGGGATAACCTTTGTTTTGTTTCCAATTATAGACAGGGTATTCGTCTGCGATACGCATCATGTATTCGTCTCGATATGTTTTGGCAAGTACAGATGCTGCGGCAATGGAGGTAAATGTAGCGTCACCTTTGACGATGCATTGATACGGAATGTTGAGATTCGATCGAAATCTGTTGCCGTCAATTAGGAGTAGTTGAGGTTTAACGGAAAGTTTTTCGACGGCGCGCGACATGGCGGCGAATGAAGCATTCAGAATATTGATTCGGTCAATTTCGTCAGGCATGACCATTTCGACAGCCCAAGCAACTGCTTCGTTTTCGATAATTTTACGGAGGAGGTTGCGGTTTTTCTCGCTCATTTTTTTTGAGTCGTTGAGCAGAGGATGGTTCCATTCCGGGGGTAAAATAACGGCTGCGGCGGTAACGGGACCGGCCAAAGGGCCTCGTCCCGCTTCGTCGCAGCCGGCTTCAATCCATTCGTGTTGGAAACACGTCTTAAGCATCCATCAAACCTTTCCCTACGAAATATTGTTGAATCGTTGAGGCTTCGTCGTTTTGGTGATATTGGAGGGCTAGCGTGTATAGTTCATACAACAACGAGATGTTATTGCGCAGTTGGTTTTGTACGAGCGTAGCCTGTTTCCCTTTGAAACGGAAATAGTAATCGATGTATTCCCGCAGGATTTTGGTGTAATCATCCAAAATAGCGTTGCCTTTGTCATACGCACCAGCCATGTAATAGGCTTCGATGAGAGGAATGGTTTGGATATAGGAGTGACGGATTTGGTTGAACGGCATCTCTTCGATAGCTCGATCAAGTACTTCGATGGCACGTGTTGTGTCACCTTCCGCTAACAGTTGTTTGGCCAAACGTGCAAAGATATTACGGCTTTGTACGGTTCCGAAGGTGTTTTGCACGAAGTAGTCAGCATAGACTTTCGGATCTTTGATGTTGGCGTATTTATATTTGTTCATTAACTGGTCATAGAGGAAGTCTGAATCGATTCGTCCAACTTCCCATGAGACTTTGGGAGTAGTTTTAATGGGGACAATTCGGTAGGAGAAACCGTCCAGCTGCAGGTAATCACGCAGGCCTAAAGATTCGAGTCCTGAAGCGGAAGTGAGATACAGCGGGCGTTTCCAGTCGAAATTGGCCAGCAGATCGAGAGCCATCATTTCGTCACGGGTAAGTGACGAGGAGCTGATGTTCAGGATAATGCTGTCTTCGATCAGATCGGCATCTTCCGGTTTGACGATGCCGCTTTTGAGAACGTTTTCTTTATTGACAGGCAAGATTAACTGTTTGGCAGGCAAGAAATCGCACTCTTTACCACCGATAGTGACTTTGGTTTGGGGTGCATCGCTTTTAATGAATTCGATTGCATCCTGAATGGGGACAGGTTCCTTGATAAGATCTCGTACCACCAAGAAATCGTTGTTGTAGGTATATTTCTTACGAGGTAACGAGAACGGTACCGGTTCAGAGTCATTGCTTTTGACACGCATTTGGTCAATGTACCATTCGCCACCGAGGTAGCTCATGTTCATTACACGAACATCTTTGCGATAGTTTTCCACCTCTTGGATATACCATAATGGGAACGTGTCGTTATCTCCGAAGTTCATGATGATAGCTTGCGGCAGCAATCCTGTCAAGTAGTTGTATCCGAAATCGCGGGCAGTGTAACGACCTGACCGATCATGATCATCCCAGTTTTGTGCGGCAAGGATAGTGGGAACTGAGGCACAGATTACTGTTGCAATGGCAGCGGTGGCTACATTCTCTTTTTTGAACCAACGTTTGATTGCTTCATAGATCGCCAGAACGCCAAATCCGATCCAGATGGCGAATGCGTAGAACGATCCCGCATAGACGTAATCACGTTCGCGGGGTTCAGCTGGGGGAGAGTTCAGATATACAACGATGGCTACACCGGTCATAATAAAGATCGACATGACCACGGTGAAGTTTCGTCCATCTCGGTTGAGTTGATATACCAAACCGATGATGCCCAGAATGAATGGCAGGAAATAGTATGTATTTCGGCCTTTGTTGGAGGCTTGTTCCGATGGGATGTTGTCTTGAGGGCCTAGGAACAGCTGGTCGAATGCTTTGATACCGCTGAGCCAGTTTCCGTCAGTGATCTCTCCGGTTGATTGGATATCACTTTGTCTTCCTACGAAATTCCACAGGAAGTAACGCCAATACATGAAATTCAACTGGTATGCGAAGAAGAATTTCAGATTTTCCGCGAAGGTCGGTACGGTGATCATTTCGTCACGGAATGGGATTTTGCGTCCTTCGATCGCTTTGCCGTTGTTGACCCAGTTGTTATAGGCTGCAATATCGGACTCCTTGGACGAGTACATGCGCGGGAAGAAAAATTCGAATCCCGGAGCGTATTCGTATCCGGATACGGTAGAGCCTTTCAGGTATTTTTTACCGTCATCACTCAGGTAATAGGTTGTGTTTTCAGTGACGGCAACTGGAGGTGAAGAGTAGACGTGGCCTTTGAACAGTGGACGTGATCCGTACTGGTCACGATTCAGCAAAGAGAGAAGTCCATATGGATTTGAGGGTCCATTGCTGTTCATGGGTGGGTTGGCCGACGAACGGATCAGGATGGTTGCATAACTGCCGTATCCGATCAGGATAACGGTTACGCATAACAGGATCGTGTTGGCCAGAATTTTCCCTTTTTTGTGGGTTGCCCAAATTGCCCAACTCAACAAGGCGAGCAGTGCCAATACATAGAAGGTAATTCCGCTGTTGACGGGCAAACCGAAGCTGTTAACAAACATTCGGTCGAAGAATGCGCCGAGGCTGACTGTTCCTGGGATGATAATGAACATCATTGCGAAAAGCATGACACCGGCAGCGACCAATGCTTTCACGACGCCCCATTTGGTAAGCGGATATTTTTTGAAATAGTAGATGAATACGATTGCCGGGATGATCAGCAAGTTGAGCAGGTGCACGCCGATAGCGAGACCAGTCAGGTATGCTATCAGGATCAGCCAGCGGTTGGCGTGAGGCTGGTCTGCTACATTTTCCCATTTGAGAATTGCCCAGAAGACGAGAGCGGTAAACATGGAAGACAAGGCATATACTTCACCTTCGACAGCCGAGAACCAAAAGGTGTCGGTGAAGGTGTATGCGATAGCGCCGATGAGGCCAGCACCCATGATTGCGGTAATTTGTGCTGGAGAGAGTTCGTCTTCGTTTTTACGATATGCTCTTACAGCGAGGTGTGTGATCGACCAGAATAGAAACAGGATTGTAGCCGCGCTGGCCAGTGCAGACATAGAGTTGATCATCATACCCACGTGTGCGGGGTCTGGCGAGAAAATGGCGAACAGCCTGGAGATCATCATGAATAGAGGAGCTCCGGGGGGATGCATTACTTCGAGTTTGTCAGAGGTTGCGATAAATTCGCTGCAGTCCCAGAGGCTGGCAGTTGGCTCGATCGTCATCAGATAGACAATAGCGGCAAAGATGAATGTAGCCCATCCGACGATCAGGTTATACTTTTTAAACTGATTCATTTAATACAGAGTTATGTTCACACCGTTTAAAATGTACACAAAAGTAAGAAAATAACGTAATATCTGCCAAAAAAGTCTGAACATAGTGGGAAAGTTTGTACTTTTACAGCGTATGATAGTATAGATATGGATTCGAAATTTTTTATTTACAATACGTTGACTCGGCGCAAGGAGGAGTTTGTTCCGTTGAAAGCGCCGTTTGTAGGGTTGTATGTATGTGGGCCGACGGTTTACGGGGATCCACATTTGGGGCATACACGTCCAGCCATTACGTTTGATTTGTTATACCGGTACTTGCGCAGTTTGGGGTACAAGGTCCGTTACGTTCGTAATATCACGGATGTAGGACATTTGGAGCACGATGCGGATGACGGAGAGGACAAGATCAGCAAGAAGGCGCGTTTGGAGCAGTTGGAGCCGATGGAGGTGGCCCAATATTATGCTGACCGTTATCATGATGCGATGCGGGCTTTGAATGTGCTTCCGCCGAGTATTGAACCGCACGCCTCGGGGCATATCATCGAGCAGATTGAGATGACCAAAGAGATTCTCAAGAACGGTTTTGCTTATGAGAGTAATGGTTCTATCTATTTTGATGTAGAGGCTTACAATAAGAAGCACCATTACGGCAAACTTTCGGGACGTGTTTTGGATGAGATGCGTGCAAATACTCGTGAGTTGGATGGACAGAGTGATAAACGCAATCCGTTTGATTTTGCTTTGTGGAAGAAGGCTGCACCAGAGCATATTATGCGTTGGCCCTCTCCGTGGAGTGATGGTTTCCCAGGGTGGCACATGGAGTGTTCTGCCATGAGTACCCGATATCTGGGTGAGACATTTGATATTCACGGGGGAGGGATGGATTTGATGTTCCCCCACCACGAATGTGAAATCGCGCAGAGTGTGGCGGCTTGTGGACATGATGCTGCACGCTATTGGATGCACAACAATATGATTACCATCAACGGTCAGAAGATGGGTAAGTCGTTGGGCAATTTCATTACGTTTGAGCAGTTAACGACTGGTAATCATCCTTTGTTGGCGCAGGCTTATTCGCCAATGACTATTCGCTTCTTTATTTTGCAGGCTCAGTATCGCAGTACGTTGGACTTCTCGAATGAGGCTTTGCAGGCTGCTGAGAAAGGGTACGAACGGTTGATGAAGGCGATGAAGACGTTGTCTAAGCTGAAGGCATCAGAAAAATCGAGCGTTGACATTTCGGATATTGAGCCCCGTTGCAAGGCGGCAATGGATGATGATTTGAATTCGCCGATTGTCATTTCGGTGCTGTTTGATGCGGTGCGTTTGATCAATCAGATTTATGATGGTCAACAGACCATTTCGGCTGCTGATTTGGATGAATTGCGTCGGGTGATGCACCTGTACGTGTTTGATATTTTAGGACTGCGTGACGATTTGGCCGGAGACAACAATCGACTGTTAGGTCAGTTGATTGACACGGTTTTGGATATCCGCATGCAGGCTAAGCAGGCCAAGGACTGGGCGACATCGGATCGTATTCGGGATTCGTTGACGGCTTTGGGAATCAAGGTCAAGGATCGTAAGGACGGTTCTGATTGGGAGCTGGAATAACTATTGGGATAGGAGATAAATAGTTTGTAATAATGGAAGCCTGAACACAAAAACTTTGTGTTCAGGCTTTTTTGTTTGCGGAAATAGCTAAATTTAACAATGAGTTTTCACTATTTATAATGGAAATATTGCGGTATGAAATCGGTATTCTGTGGGTTGCTTGTTTTGTGTTGGAGTTTGGCTATGAGCAAGGCTTCAGAGCGAGAGCTGACGATTGATACTCCGACGGGCAAGGTTTATGGAACGTTAATGACGCCGGAACAAGATACAAAACGGGTGGTCGTTTTGTTGATTTGTGGTTCAGGAGCGACCGATCGTGATGGAAACAATCCGCAGATGAAGGGCAACTCGATCCGGTATTTGGCTGAGGATCTGTGTGCAAAAGGTGTTGCATCGTTGCGCTATGATAAACGGGGAATCGCACGGAGTGTGGAGTCAGCTATGCCTGAGCAGGATATACACATTTCGACTTATGTGGAGGATGCTAAAGGTTGGATTGAAGCGTTGAGTAAGGATTACGATCGAGTGGTTGTTGTCGGACACAGTGAGGGGGCAAAGATTGGCACGATGGCGAGTGCTGGAAATAGTCGGGTTGCGGGTTTGGTATTGTTGGCCGGTGCAGGTCGACCGACCGATGAGATTTTGAAAACGCAAATTCGACAAACTTCGCCGATGGTTTTGGAAAGTGTTTCATCAATTATCGATACACTCAAAACGGGACGTATGGTTGAGCAGGTGCCGCAGATGTTGTATGCTTTGTTTCGTCCTTCGGTTCAGTCCTATTTGATCTCGGACTTTGCGGTGGATCCTGTTGAGGTGTTGCAAGGTGTTGATGTGCCAGTGCTGATTATTCAGGGTGATAAGGACCTTCAGATTGGAGTGGAGGATGCCCGGCTGTTGCAGGAGGTTCGCCCTGATGCCGAGTTGGTGATTATTCCGAATATGAACCATGTTTTGAAACCTTGTGTTTCGACTGATATGGCGGTTCAGATGGAGACTTATGTCAAGCCTGACATTCGGATTGAACCTCTGGTTGCTCGTGAAATCGCTGATTTTATTGAACAGCTATGATTTTGGATGTTGTTAGTTGTTGATCTATTCGTGCCTCTGCTTCAAGGTGCGCAAGGTATTACGACAATCGCCGTGAAACGATATTGCACTGACTGAATATTTGTTGAATTATTGAGCGAGATTCACTTGAGATGTATGCTTATTGCCAAGATTTCATTGCTCATCCCAAGTCTGAAAAGGGCTCGGTAAGCTGCAATAGGTGTACCCTACGACACATTAATTGTTTTGAGTTGCCAGTTTGCAGCTTTATTAGGCCAACATCTAACCACTCCTGCACTCCTTCTTCTCCTAAATTACCATTAACAGGGAGTTCCTTCCCGTTTCTATCGAAAACTGTCAATAAAAAAAACAGCGCCATGAGATCATGAGCGCTGTTAAAGGGTGGGGCGTCTTTTTATTGGTTTTACCTGTCAATAAACGGCCAATTTTGCAGTTCGTTTAGCTGTTTGTAATTAGTCAGGTCGACTTGAATAGGAACAACTGAGATGTAGCCGTGTTTTAAGGCCCATTCATCGGTGTCTTCGGCATCGGGTTCTGCATTATTGAAGTAGCCGATCAGCCAGTAATAATCTTTGCCGCGAGGATCTTGTCTGCGTTCGAAGTCCTCACGCCAATAGCCGCGTGTTTGGCGGCAGGCGCGCATTCCTTTTATCTGCTCTTTGGGTAGATTGGGGAAGTTAATATTGAGGCAGAATGGGCATTCTGGCTTATGAGATAGCGTGTAGTTTACCAATTCGGGGATATATTCCACGACGGCGCTGAAATCGGCATCGGGGGCATGGTCGAGCAAGGAGAGTCCGATGGATGGGATATCGTAGAAACTGGCTTCGATAGCGGCCGCCATGGTCCCGGAGTAGAGGACATTGACAGCGGAGTTTGAGCCATGGTTGATACCGGAAAAGATGAGAGTCGGCATCACCTTTTTTTCGGGCAGGAGTGAGTCGAACGCAATTTTCACGCAATCGACAGGGGTTCCGCTGCAAGCATATATTTCGACGTCAGGTTCCTCTTTTACTTTAGTTAGGTACAGAGGTTGTGTCATGGTGATTGCGTGTGACATGCCGCTTTGGCCTCGTTCAGGTGCTACTGCAATGATACGGCCCAATGGACGAAGAGCTTCGATTAAGGCTTGAAAACCTTTAGCGTTTACACCATCGTCGTTGGTTAGAAAAAATAGAGGTTTCGTCATGGGGAAAAATGCTGCTTTATGCGGACAAAGATACGCAAAAGGGGCCCAATCCGAACCCTTTGATTAGGAATTGCTGGGAGTTTTATTAGGAAAAGTATTGTTTTTTAGAACGAAAGCGCTATCTTTGCAGACCAAAAGTGAAGGAATCTCTTATGAGGACGTAGGGGCCCGTAATATTCCCACTCTAAAATTAAACAGTCAAAACAATGGACAATTTAATCAAAATCGCTGAGGCTTCGATGTGGGCCGAGAAGGAGGTTCCTTCTTTCAAGAGCGGGGATACCATTACGGTAACCTACAAGATTGTCGAGGGTAACAAGGAGCGTTTGCAGAGTTTCCGCGGTACCGTCATTCAGATCAAAGGTCATGGTGTGACCAAAATGTTTACTATTCGCAAGATTTCCGATGGTATCGGTGTAGAGCGTATTTTCCCGTTGTACTCTCCTCACATTGACAGTATCGAGGTGAACAAACGTGGTGTTGTACGTCGTGCACGTATTTACTATCTGCGTGGTCTGACAGGTAAGAAGGCTCGTATTAAAGAGAAAAAAGTCGGATCAGCCAAATAGTTGGCTTCTAAGAAGAGTATTTAGATACAAAGGGAAGAGTTTCCCGGAGTATGATATAACAGAGTCGATCCTATTAGGATCGACTCTGTTATTTTTTAGAATTGGGAAAGATTTTGGGAAACAGGGATAGTTTGTTAACTTTGAGTAGTTAATTTGGGTGAGTTATGGTTATTAAGATATTGTTGATCATTTCGATTATCCTGCAGTTAGGAGCAGCTACGGTGGCGATTGGAATGATTCGCAAGACCAAATACAATTTGTCGTGGATGTTGTTCACGGTAGCCTTGACTGGCCTGGCGGGTTTGCGTTTTGGTGAGTATGTCCAAATTACCCACATGAAGGAGTTGCATGTTCCGCAAGAGTTTTTTGTTTGGCTGGGTATTATTGTGTCGCTTTGTTTTGCGGTAGGTATTTTAATTGTCAACAAGTTGCTCAATTATATTGCTCGGACCGAGAGTCAGAGACGCATTTCGGAGCGTCGCATATTGAATACTGTTTTACGAACAGAGGAGAAGGAGCGTCGGCGTTTTTCGAAAGATTTGCACGATGGATTGGGACCGTTGCTTTCTTCTGCCAAGATGTCTGTTTCAGCCTTGTCGACTTCGGATATGAGTGCACAGAATCAAGAGATTCTTCGCAATGTGACTTATGTTGTGGATGAGGCGATTCGCAGTTTGCGGGAGGTCTCGGCCAATTTGAGTCCTCATTTGCTGGATAATTTTGGTTTGGCTCGTGCCGTATCCAATTTTATCAATAAGTTGCCTCACGGGGGAATGCATATCCGATTTGATACAAATCTGAAAGGAGAACGTTTTGATCCGGATATTGAGGTGATTTTGTATCGGGTTATTTGTGAGTTGATCAATAATAGTTTAAAACATTCCGGCGCAACAGAGGTAAAGTTATCTGTACAGTACAAGCAAGGACACATCCAGATTCAATTTGAGGATAATGGATGTGGTTTCGATGTGGAGCAGTCTGTTCAAAAAGGTGGCATGGGATTGTCGAATATCTATTCACGGGTTACATCATTGAAGGGTGTGGTCCATTTTGATAGCCGTCCGAATCAAGGAATGCGAGCCAAGATCGATATTCGAATTTGAATTGAGAGGGAGAAGATAGTTATGGCAAAAGTGTGCAAGATCGTTGTGGTTGATGATCACACGTTGTTTCGCAACGGGTTGCGTACATTGTTGGATGCGACCGAAGGTTTTACGGTCATTGGGGAGGCGTCCAATGGGGAGGAGTTTTTAGCGATGTTGCCCACCATTGAACCAGATGTGGTTCTGCTGGATATTGAGATGCCGCGGATGAATGGCATTGTTGCGGCAGAGGAGGCTTTGAAGCGTTATCCCGGGTTGAAGATTATTACTTTGTCGATGTACGGAGACGAGGATTATTACTTCAAAATGGTTTCGTTTGGCGTGAAGGGCTTTATTTTGAAGAATTCCGAAATAAAGGAGGTTGTAACCGCGATTGAGACAGTTGTGGATGGAGGAAGTTATTTTTCACAAGAGCTGTTGTTTAATTTGGTTAGCAACTTGAAGTCTACCCCTTCATCGGTTCCGGAGGACAGTTCTGAGGAGTTGTCACAGCGGGAATCGGAGATCTTGTTGCATATATGCCGTGGAGAGTCGAATAGTGAGATAGCCGATTCGCTTTTTATCTCTAAACGAACGGTAGACAAGCATCGTTCCAATATTTTGGCAAAGACAGGGTGTAAGAACACAGCGAATTTAGTTGTGTATGCGATTAAAAATAATCTGGTCGAGATTTAGTGACGGCGTGGTGCAATAAATAATATGTGCAAAGAGATATCTCGATGGGGATGGAGGGTATCCATCCCTTTTTTATTGTAAGTTGTTTGCCGGTCGAGTTCACGATGGATTGACAAATAGTAATACATCGTGGAAAACATTTCCATAGGTCTCTTAACTATTTGCTTGTTGTGATTTGGCAATGATATTGATGTGTCTCTCATATGTTCATTGGGAATAGATGCCCAATTGGCCACATGGAGCATCGAGAAGATGCTCCAATCTGTAATGAACATAGGAGCTTTTTTAACAAAAACGAACGAGGTAGCTGTAGATGAGCTACCTCGTTTTGCAATATTGGTGCGAGAAAATTAGAATCGGAATCCGAGGGTCATGGTAACAGTGTGTCGATTCTGTGTATAATCAATCGTTCCGGATGAGATCGGATATTCCATACCCGGTTCGTTGTAATAGAACAGATCGTCACCGAGGTATTTATAATCGGTGTAGATGTATGCGAAATCGAGATAGGCATGGCCGAAACGGAATCCGATGCCAGCCGAATAGTTTTCATACGATTTGATTACAGGACAATTGGCAGAGGTGGCATAGATATCTGTATGGGTGCAATCTCCGTACAGGGCATAGCCGGCACGCAGGTAGAATTTGGGCAGAGGTGTTAATTCAATACCGGCCCGGAAATTATTTGCAGCTTGGAACATATCTTTCACCATCTGTTTTGTTTCATCTTCTACCGTCCAGTATCCGGTGTTTCTCAATCGCATGCCGTTATACCACACGCGTTCATAATCGAATGTGATCAGACCGATTTTGGGGATCGAATATGAGATACCGGCTAAAAGTCGGGTCGGCGTATTTATGCTGTAGTTGTTTAATGCATATGGTGAATCGATCAAACCTCCCGGAGTAACATTTTTATATTCAGCGCCCATGAATTCGATATATTCTTCTTCGAGGCTGATGAATGTGGGCGTATGTACAGCCAAGCCGATGCGCAGGTTTTGTGTTGGACGCAGGATTGCACCGAATTTAAAGTTGACTCCGGTTCCATCCAGTCGTTGACGCTGGATGTAGTTCATGGAGATCAGGTTGTACTCGTTGTTGTTATAGGTTTCGGTGTAGTTGTTTTCATTGTGCATGTGTATTGTTTGCAACCCTACGGTGAAACCCAGATAGAGAATATTGTTGAAGTTAAACCCTCCTGAGAAGTCGTATTCTCCGATGCTTCCACTCATGATTCTGCGCATGGCTGGATTCATGGTCGCCAATTCGGAGAGGGCCCCTTCCCGATCCGGGTGGTCTGCTGTGGGGCCGAAAGGAGAATACTGGTTGCTATTGATGGCTTCCAGCAGTCGGGTCTGATAAGCTAAACCTCCGCCCCATTGGCTGATACTTAGGTTTTGACGAAATGGCTGATAGGGATCATCCGTGTCGAAAATACTGACAGGTACGCCATTCATTCTTTCGGCGAAAATTTCGGTGATTGAGCTGCCGATCCCGTTATTGTATGCAAAGGAAGTATTATTGAAGTCAGCCAATTTGTTGTAACTAAAGCCAAAAGTCATGCTGGTGAGCGTCCCGCTTCCTTGATAGACGTTGAGAGCTACTCCCAGATTTCCTATTGAGAACTGCGTTTTGTTATCCTCTGCATGATATCCTCCATATGCACTTTTAATGGTTGCGGTGGTGATAGACGGGGAGATGCTGACATCGGAGCTTTGATACATACCCAGTCCGGCCGGGTTGATGGCCATGGAAGAGAGGTCTGCACCTAATGAGGTAAAAGCACCTCCCAATGCGGCACTACGGGCCGTTCCGAATGAGTAGTTGTATTGCGATAATCGCAGCATAACCTCTGGAGAGGGAGTTTGTGCATTTGTGATGGTTGCCAAAGAGACAGCTCCTATGGCTAAAGCCAGAAATCTATATTTTTTCATAGTTCAGATCTGTGATAAGGAATCGGTATCAGGTGAAATGAGCAATGTCAGTGGAATGTTTGCGAAAGAATTAAATGTTGCTCCCAACATGTATGGGAGCAACATTTAAAGTATAGGGATTAACGACGATATCCTCCGCCACCTCCGGAGTAACCTCCGCCACCTCCGGAGTAACCTCCGGAAACGGATCCGCCTCTGCTACCACTGGAGAATCCTCCAGACGGAGTGGAGAAACCACTGTTATAGCTGCGAGTGGTATTAGTTCTGCGGAACGTGCCGTTATTGTTGTATGATGGAGTAGAGGATGATGATCCGCTGTTAATGGTTACGCCGGAAGAACCTCTACGATACGAGGTGCCACCACTGGTCGTCGGATTTGATCCAACAGGGCGGGTACCTCCGGTTGTGATGTAGGAGTTGGAAGATCCTGGACGTCGATAGGTGCCACCACCGCCATATCCTGCGCCAGAACCGGTGTTAGGATAATAGCCGGTTGACGGTCGATAGTTGCTGTTCCCCGGTTTGCCATAGACGACATTTCGGGGCTGATGGTGTACGCCTCCCCAATAGTGAGGACCACCACCCCAAACCGGGGTATGCCAATGCCAGTAGGGATCCCAATAATGGTTCCAACCCCAATACCAGTTATTCCAACCCCAGCTGTTCCAACCCCAATAGGGGGCATACCAGCTATAGTAGGGGTATCCCCAGTACCAACTGTTCCACCCCCAATAGGGGCTAGACCAACCCCAACCGAGGTTGATGTTGAGATTGACAGAGCTGTTTGAGCCCCATGTCCCGAACAATGAGCTGACGTATTTGGGTTCTACCCAAACTTCATCACCCATTACCATAACGTTGTATACGGCTGGGTCATATGCCGATACGTAGTTGATGGATGTTGTCTGGTCGTAGTTTGGTACGACACTGTTTACATTATACGAGAGTGAACTGAATCCTTTGAGGCGACGTTCGTAAGCGTCTTCATAGTTATCGGCCAGTACACTGCTGAATGATTGTGTAGAGTCGGTGTTAGTGTTCCGGCTCAGATGGACGCTGTATGCGGCTTTAGCGGCCTCTTCCTGGCGTCGGAGTTCTGCTTCTCGTTGGGCGAGGGCTTGTTCACGGCGTTCGAGATCGGCGTTAGCTATTGCATTGACATCATGCGTCGAGTAGAGGTCGTCTGTAGTCGAAGATGATGAAAACAGAGTTGCACTGCATCCGGACAGGGCAAAGCACGCCGCTGCCATCATTCCCAATGTCCATATGGATTTTTTGGTTTTCATGCTTGTGGTTTTAATCTGTTTATTTATATAAGGTATAACGAATATCGTACCGAAAATGTTACCTACAACAACATGTGAAGTGAAAAAAATATTTGCAGGTAGCCTTGTCTTTATTGAAGATGAAATTTGGTTCGTAATCGCTGCTTTACAAGGTTAGGGATATGGGGTATTCGTATAGGTTGAGATTGAATACGTATCCCTCAATTATTCAAAGGTATTCAAATTTTATAAAATTGCGAAAAATACTGTACCTTTGCGCAGTTCGATGGGATATCATCGTTATAGGATAAACGTAAGCAACGAAATAGAAATTATGGCAAAAGAGCTGAAAGAGTTGACCTCTCGTGATGAGAACTATTCGCAGTGGTACAATGATTTGGTAGTAAAAGCGGGCTTAGCAGAGAGTTCTGCAGTTCGGGGCTGTATGGTCATCAAGCCATACGGTTATGCGATTTGGGAGAAGATGCAACGTCAGTTGGATACGATGTTTAAGGAGACGGGGCATGAGAATGCATATTTCCCGTTGTTCATTCCGAAATCTTTTTTCAGTAAAGAGGCGCATCATGTTGAGGGTTTTGCCAAGGAGTGTGCGGTTGTGACGCACTATCGACTGAAGAATGATCCAGAGAGCAAAGGGGTTATTGTTGATCCTGATGCCAAATTGGAGGAGGAGTTGATTGTTCGTCCGACCTCTGAGACGATTATTTGGAATACCTATAAGAATTGGATTCATTCATATCGTGATCTGCCGATTTTGTGCAATCAGTGGGCGAATGTGGTACGTTGGGAGATGCGTACACGTTTGTTCTTGCGTACAGCTGAGTTTTTGTGGCAAGAGGGTCACACGGCTCATGAGACGCGCGAGGAGGCGATTGCCGAGGCAGAGAAGATGATTCATGTGTATGCTGATTTTGCTGAGAAGTGGCTTGCATTACCGGTTATTGTTGGACATAAGAGTGACAGCGAACGTTTTGCTGGAGCAGAAGATACTTTGACGATTGAGGCATTGATGCAGGATGGCAAGGCATTGCAAAGCGGTACTTCGCATTTCTTGGGTCAGAATTTTGCCAAGGCATTCGACGTACAATACACCAACCGTGAGGGTAAACTCGATTACGTATGGGCAACCTCTTGGGGCGTTTCGACTCGATTGATGGGCGCCTTGATTATGGCTCATTCGGATAACAATGGTTTGGTATTGCCACCGAAGTTGGCTCCGATTCAGGTTGTGATGATTCCGATTTACAAGGGAGCAGAGGAGTTGGAGAAGATTCGGACTCGATTGGATGAGATTGCTGCTGAGTTGAAGGCGAAAGGTATCAGTGTGAAGATTGATGCTCGTGACAATGTTCGTAGCGGCTTCAAGTTTGCAGAGTATGAGTTGAAGGGAGTGCCTGTTCGTTTGGCTATTGGCCCTCGTGATTTGGCAGCAGGAACGATTGAAGTTGTGCGTCGTGATACTTTGGCCAAAGAGACCTACTCTCAGGAGGGTATTGCCGATCATGTAGAGAAGTTGCTTGAAGATATCCAGACCAATATCTATAATAAGGCTTTGAAGTTCCGCGAGGAGATGACCACCAAAGTCGATACTTATGACGAGTTCAAACGTGTTTTGGATGAGAAGGGTGGTTTCATTTTGGCTCACTGGGATGGTACTCCTGAGACGGAGGAGAAGATCAAAGCGGAGACCAAAGCAACGATTCGTTGCATTCCGGTCAATGCACCGGAGGAGGATGGCGTTTGCATCATCAGTGGCAAACCCTCTAAACGACGTGTATTGTTTGCTCGTGCATATTAAAATCGAGGATTATAGGTGCCTAAGTTTATTTGCACTGGGCAAGATGAAAGAGAGAAGGGGAGACGCAACTTGCATCTCCCCTTCTATTTTGATCAAGTTATAGGCTCCTGTTATGTGCAAAACTGTATGTTCGAGGAAATGTTTGGACTGTTGTGTTTTCAAGGTGACGCTCTTGTTCTCGTTGGTGTCAGCCTTGATGCCAATTTTGTGACAAAACGGTATAATGAATGAACTTCTCAATGTCTCTTGTCTTCACTGAAAACATGTCCTGATGCAGGCTCCTTTCATATCAATATATATAGATATATAGGTGCAATTCCTTCTCCCTCCATTCTCCTATTTTGTGGTCTCATTTGTGAAGCTCATCTTCTTCTTAAGAGGGCAGAGTTAGAGTCCATGTATTCGTGATGGCCGCTTTTTATTGATTAAAAGCCCGAATGTGTATCAACACTTTCTCTTATTTTTGTTTGTTGCTGTAATCTTACAGGACAGAAGCAGTAAATAGCGAATGTAAAAAATCAGGAGTAAAAGTCAGGATATTCGATATTGATTTATTCGACCTTTACGATAACGGGAGCTGTAAGTGGAACAAATGACGGATCGGCAGCAGTTGCCCTTGTCTGCATTGCAGGTGTATTGAAACGGCCATGATCGTTTGAAACGAATTGTTGAAGTGAAAACTCCTCACCGGCAATTTCCAAGATGCGTTTGACAATAGCACAACGACTGGGTGCACTGAAGTAAGGCCTATTATCCTCCATACAGCTGATTGGTTCTGCTCTCCATACCCCTTTTGCGAATAGTGCTCCTCCTTCGTATGTATTTACGGAGCTGTATTCTGTGTTGTATTGAGGCAGGGTGAAAATATACTTCCATGGACATAGGCTATGATTGGCAGTAAGTGAAACATTTTGCATGAGTCCGTAGGTTTGCCATTGTTGTAATTCTTCCAATGCATCTTTATCATTGGTGATGCTGCCTGAATTTTGGCTATAATATTCGTCACTCAGCATGCCGAATCCATGTCCTCCAGCCTCGTGAACGACGACATGTTCAAATTTTGTTTGTTGGCTGGTTCCTTGACTCAACGTAACATAGGCGATAGCACGGCCGTCACTGTACATGGTTGTTGTTCCAGCATAGGTTGGATAGTTGACAATAACGATAATGGTCGAATTTTTTAGGGCCTGGTTATTGATCCCCTGTGCTTGTAACGCATAACGGAATACTTCCGCATTATCACCAGAGATTCCAGTACTGTTGCCTCCTTCCAGTACGACGGAGAAGATTGTGTTTTTTTGTGATGAACTGTTTTTGAACGAGGTTCCTTGTTCTTTAGAGTAAGCGGTAACAGTTTGTACGCGGAAGTAGGAGCTGTATGTTTTGAATGGTTCCACACTGAATAGTCCATCCATTGCTCTTTTTGCCGCAGTGTAAAACGGTCCATTGTCAGTATAATCCTCCTTGGTGAAGCCGTCTCCGAGAATAATAATATTGGCAGGAGTCTTGCCTGAGGTTGCCTCTTTCAGAATACGACTTTCACCTCCGGCTAATGTTTCTACGGACGTTCCGGTGCCTGAACCATCACCACCCTTGTCGGGAGGTACCGCAGGTTCTTTGCCGCATGCCAGTTGTCCCAATAAGATAATTACAGCGGAGAGGCGCAGTAGGTATGTTTGGATATGTAGTTGTTTCATGACAGGTTCTCGTTTGATTAGTCTCTCTTCATGACAATTTGATTCAGATCCCGGTTGAATTGCTCGTAGGTCTGAGGGGGAATGGCTTGAGGATAGGTGAGAATCATCAATCGTGCCTGAGTGTGTTCTTGTGGGTCGATTCTATATTGTGGCAGAGGATGGTAATAGGGGTTCATGACAAATCCGAGGTGTTGATAAAATCGCAATCGTCTTGTGGAGATTTCATCGATGACTTCATCGATTTCAAGAATAATAGGCCGATCTGCGTTTTTTTGTAGATCGTTTAAAATTCGACTGCCCAGCCCCTGGCCGCGGAGTGCGGTGTTGATTGCATAATGTTCAATATACAGATAGTCAGGGAATACCCAATAGCCGATTATTCCCAATAATTGTTTGCCCTCATAATATAGGTCGAAGTGGTAATGGTCAGATTTAAATGCGGTGTTTTGGTGATCCAACGTTCGTTGTTCGCTGAGAGGGAAACTTTGTGTATATAATTGCCAAGCCTCTTCAAATTGTGGGGCATTGATATCAGTTAAACGGATGGTTTGCATTTTGAGGTCATTTTTTCAAAGATAAATATTTTTTTGACAGTGCCATTAATATAATAGGTTCTCCATAATGGGTGAGCCCTTATTATAGATTCTTAGGATTAAATATGTGATTTAGCGTATTGAAGTGAGTCGTGTCATGTATAACTGCTCATCCAATGAAATGCTTGTTGTGGAAATTTTACTGACATGGCATTGTCAATCGTTGTATGCTTTGGTTATAGATTATGAAGATGTCTTCTATGAGGTGATTGGGATTATTAGGGAAAGGTGCTTCATTGTGCGGTTATCTAAATACCTATATGTATTTATGTATGATCTCACACAGATGTTCACATCGTATCCTATTAATAATGGATATACGGTATTGAGGAAGGGAACGTCAGTATCCCGCAAGTTGATTTCTGCAATTTGTGGTTAGGTCAGACGAATCAAAATCGGAGGAGTGTGGATGTATCCGGCCGTATAGGTGTTCCTAATGTTCAGCAATAATCTGGTTGCGCAGCGTTGCTTTGTGAGTACCTCTTTTGTGCTGCACGCAGCTTGCGATAGATATGATTGTGCGTCAAGTTTAGCCGTTAGCATTTGGAATGCTCACTGAGTAGATGCCTTTCAGGCCGGCACAGGGCTTAGTAACGGACTGCAGGATTGATGTATGAGGCAGCGTTGGATTTGTCAACTAATGGCATTTGAGTGATATACTCTTTTTGTGCAGGCAATGTTCCGGTAAAGATAAATGCATTGGCAATGTCCACACACTGTTTGACAGCTTGTGGATCATTGATTGTCGTAGCCAAATTGAGCTGCTCCGAAGCGTTGATTAATAAAAGAAACGTTTGCGATCCTCCACAACCGACGACGGTTTTGACTGGATTTTCTCCTGCAGCTTCCATGGCTTTCAGAACTCCGAGTGCCAAATCGTCGTCCATCGCATATACAGATCCGATTTGCGCACTGTCACTAGATGCAAAGGCCTCTTGCATAGCTTTTTGTCCGGCAGCTTGAGTGGCTTCCGAACAAGTGATCTCTATGGTAGGTGTGGATAGTTGGGCTTTACAGCTGGCGGCACGTTGAACTGCTGTTGGAGAATCTTCGGGAATTAAGATTAAAGTTGTGGTTGCAGTTGAGGGTAAATGTGAGCTGATATAGTGTCCTGCGTCTGCTCCTGCTGCTTGATGGTCTGAGGCTATTCGGCACATGTAATCCACTTGCATGTCGCAGTCGAATAGAATAACGCCTATTCCCAAATCAATATAATGTTGAATGGAATCGGTGGGCTGTCCCATGTCGGAAAGTATAATTGCTTTGCAAGCCTCTTGGGTCAGCGTAGGATAGGCCATTTGAGTCAACTGTGTTTGCTGTTGTTCGAGAGAGTCGGCATTGGCCATATAGTAAAACTGTCCTAGACTGGCAGCTTCAGTAACGGCATAATATGAGGCCGTCTTCCACCAATGGTTGTCTCCAGAGGGGAATGCCAGTCCAACGCGTAGCGTGTTGATATCTTCTCCTTTCAGACAACTGCATAACAGCATGGCGCATCCGAGCAAACAGGAGATATGGAGAATTAGGTTCTTCATGTTTTTGTATTCGATTTCTGTGAATACCGCTGTAAAGATAGGAATTTGCGCGGAGATAACGAGAGAACGTCAGTTTTTCTCTAAAGTTTACAAAGGGAGAAATTTTAATGTTTTTTTGATGATGGTGATTTGGTAGTGGTAGGATTATTCATGTTCAGTTATGAAAGAATAAAAAAAACAGCCCACTGATGCAGGCTGTTTTTTTATGGAGTAGAGTTAATCTTAATCGTGAATCATAACAGGTTCGGGCAGAGGTACAAAGTCGTAAGGAATAAATGTTGCGCGAGTACCCGTATTTGCGTTATTGCGGTCGTAATCTTTATTTACGAAATCTTGCCAGTTCATCTCTTCTCCGGCAGCAGCCTTAAGCTGTTTTACGATAGAGTATCGACTCGGGGCATCGAAGTAGAATCGGTTATCCTGCATGCAGCTGATATCTTCGCTACGCCAAATGCCTTTCGCGGTTGAGCGTGCTCCTTCATACATCCTTACCATATTATAGTAAGAGCTGTATTCAGGAGCGGTAAAGAAGAAATTCCAAGGACAGGTTTCTTTTTGACCGGTAACATCAACATTTTGGTACCATCCAAGTGCTTGCCATTCTAATGTTTGAGATTTTTTTGCTTCAGACAATGTTCCTCCTGAACTAATGTAGCAGTCGGCGAGATGTCCGATTGCATGCCCACCAATTTCATGAACAAAAACATTTTCGTATCCTGTCATGCTTCCGGTTGTTCCGGTGCTTGCGCATACAAACCCGATTGTGCGTTTGGTCCCAGTATAGTAGTTTACCAAACCTTTGTATACGGGAACATTCATGATACAAACGACAGCGCATCCTCCATTGTTGGCAGTCTCAGTCGCATTTTCTGGTAATGCTTCAGAAACGAATGTCCATAAATCGTTCAATGTTTTGCCCGGTTGTCCAGGATACCCTTTGTCGTATAATCCGCACCATGCAGAGTTACTTACATTATCATACATTGTTCCGAACTTTGTGTCTACGAGGCTAGAGCATGGAGTTTCGGTTCCACCTGGTTTTGCTGAGGCACCTCTTTCATTTGAAACGGCAGCTACACGCCAAATGCGCAAATATGGACGATACGTTTTATATGGCTCTACGTAATTGAACAAACCTTCAATTGCCCGGGTTGAGAGAGTTTCCCAAGCACCACCTGGAGCCATATCTTCGGCAGTGAATCCATCTCCCGTAACGATTAAAGTAAATGCTTTGTCAGAGCCGTTCGAATTGTTTTGATATAAACGGGCTTCGCCATCTTGCCAAGTACCTTCGGCATCACCGCATGTCGTAAATGAGAAGATTTGACTAGGATCTGATTTTGCGTCGAACATATCCCAAGAGATAACTCGCCAATAGTAGGTTGTGTTGGCTTTCAGGGTTGAACCGTCAGCAAATCCAGTTGATTTGATGCCTTCAGTATTGTTTTTTGCGTCTTTGGATATTGTTGTCCAATTTTTTTGATCCGTAGAATATTCGAGAATATAGGTTAGTTTGTCGCCATCGGGATCGACAGCCTCTTTCCATGCGAAACGGAGCTCCCGATCCACGTTTGTTGCACCATTCAAAGGGTATACAGCTTCGGTAGTTGCTAACGGGGCTTTGTTATCGGGAGTCGGTAAAGTTACTTTGATTTGCGCAGATACACTTTGACCCCCAATTTTACCAGCTAAATAAACATATACCGGTTCTGAATTTACTTCTCGATATCCGGGATCGACACATGTAATAGTCAGTGTTCCAGGACCTACGCCACTTGATGGTGAAAGTTTAAGCCATGCAGAAGTTGTACGTGCATTCCAAGTTCCTTGAGCATCAGTTGTAATTTGGACTTTGGCAGGTTCAGACATACTAACGCTTACTTCCGTTTTATCCAACGTAATTTCTGCAGATCCGCCTCCATTATTATTACTACAACCTGTCCATAAGAGACTGCTTGTTGCAATGAGGATTGTAAACAACATTGTTTTCATATCAGTCCTTATTAGTTAATAATTATTTTTAGGTTAACGTTTTTTCGGAATCAAGACAGGTTCAGGCAGATCAATCCCCGTGTTGTAAGGGATAAATGTCGAACGGGTACCAGTATTCGCGTTGAGACGGTCGTAGTCACGATTTACGAATTCACTCCATACCATCTCTTCGCCAGCGGCTGCTTTCAATTGTTTAACGATTGAGTATCGGCTTGGAGCATCGAAGTAGAATCGATTATCGTTCATACAACTGATCTGTTCGGAACGCCAGATACCTTTATTGTGAGATCGAGCGCCTTCGAACATGCCGACGCAGGAGTAGTACATATCATACTCTGGGGCATTGAAGAAGAAGTTCCAAGGGCAGGCAGTTTTGTTATTAACGACAGAAACGTTTTGATACCATCCGAGTTTTTGCCAATCTAATGTTGCTTGTATTTTAGCTGCAGAAATTGTTGAATTACGTGTGTAGCAATCAGCGAGGTGTCCGATAGCATGGCCACCGATTTCGTGTACTACGACATTTTCGAACCCTTGCATAGAACCGGCGGGAGTTGGTGAGGCGCATGCGAATCCCATGGTATATTTACAATCGGGGTCATAGTTTACGAGGCCGCCGTAATGAGGTTCGTTGATGATGCAGAGGATTGCGAATTGCTGAGGGTCATCCGCACTTTTTTCAGACAGATCGATTGTACCGGCGGGCAGGCTCTTGTACAAGAAGTCTACCATGTCTTCGAGTGATTTGCCCGGTTGTCCTTCGAATGGGAACCCTTTTTCGTATTTGGAATAGAGACCGCACCAAGCGGATGAACCACCATCGTCTAACATGGTCCCGAACTTTGTATCCCGAAGGGTGTGGCAAGGGGTTTCCGTTCCTCCTGTTTTACGAGAGCACCCACTTTCGTTGGAGATGGCAGCTACACGCCATACGCGTAAGTATTGACGGTATGTTTTGTATGGTTCGACGTAATTGAAGAGGCCTTCAATAGCGCGGGTTGAGAGCTGGTCCCAAGTGCCACCTGGTGCCATGTCTGACGCAATGAAACCATCTCCGGTAACGATAAGAGTGAATGCTTGTTCAGAGCCATTAGCATTATTTTGGTAGAGTCGAGCTTCGCCATCTTTCCATGAATCGGTAGATTCAGTAGTGGTGAACGAGAAGATTTTGCTGGGTTCAGATTGGGCACCGAACATATCCCATGATGTAACTCTCCAGTAATATGTAGTTCCAGGAGAGAAACACTTACTGTCTTCAGCATAACCGGTTGATTTGATACCCTCTGTTGTGTTTTTTGTGTCGCGTGTAATTTTAGTCCAATTTTGTTGGTCGGTAGAATACTCGAGGATGTATGTGATTTTATCGTCATCAGGGTCAACAGCATCGTTCCAGGCGAAACGTAGGCCTAATGGGACATCAGTCGCACCATCTTCGGGGTAGATAGCTTTGGTAGGAGCGCTGGGCGCGTTATTGTCAGGCTCAGGCAGATTTACTAAGACTTGAGTAGCGACGTTTTCAGTTCCAACTGTTCCTGTTAAATAAATTCTGACCTGTCCTCCCACTTCACGGTATCCTGGATCTGAGCAGGTAACGCTGATGGTGGCCGGTCCTGTTCCGCTGGTTGGGGTGACGGTAAGTCTGTGGGAGGTGTATTTTAGCTCCCAAGTGGCATCAGCATTTGCGACGATTTTGAAAGTTGTAGCTTGAGTCAGGCTACTGGTAATTTCGGTTTGGTCGACTCGCAGTTCTGCTACACTATCGTCCTTGTTGTCATTGCCGCAACTTGATAATGCAGAGCATATTAGCCCAGCAACAGCAAGTAAAGTGAAAAGTCTAGTTTTCATAATCTTGTGTTAGTTTAGGTTGATTGATTATTGATTAATTGTTTAGTTGAGATGTAATATAAGTAAGTTAGATATCTAAAGCTGTTATGGCTTTATAAACTCTGGCGAATATAAAAAAAAATGCATTATTATTCACTAAAGTGGGCCTTTTTGTTATAGTTTGATAGTAATACATTGATAATCAATGTCAAGTTGTTGAATTAAGTGTGAACGTAGATTGTATTGTTTGTAAGTTGCTGATATTAAGTTGTTTACTGTTTGTGCGCCAAGAAAAAGTCAAAAAAACCTTAATTCCGCAACACTATTATAAAATATTTTTTTTAAGTACCTGAGCAACAAAAAGTTGCTCAGGATTTTGCCATGTCAGAGGATTCACTTAACTTAGTGTTGCAAAAAAATAATCAAACAAAACCTCATCAGGCATGGCAAAAATACAAATAAAATCCGAGAAGCTCACTCCTTTTGGAGGAATATTTTCAATCATGGAGCAATTTGACTCCACATTGTCATCTGTAATCGACTCGACACTCGGTCTAAGGTGTAGCTCGTTCGGTTATCAGTACAGTGAAATCGTCCGTTCCCTCATGAGTATCTACTTCTGTGGTGGCTCATGCATTGAGGATGTCACTACTCATTTGATGAACCATCTCTCGCTCCATCCGACACTTC